>Ga0190363_1002620_pt1 | contig 10185 bp, 6 predicted proteins | sample 48721867_MG_FD_161272 | JGI IMG/M metagenome (GOLD analysis project Ga0190363, IMG submission 161272) | Hydrothermal vent microbial mat bacterial communities from Southern Trench, Guaymas Basin, Mexico - 4872-18-6-7_MG | ecosystem: Environmental > Aquatic > Marine > Hydrothermal vents > Microbial...
GTCGTCGGATGGTGTGCAATAGGCGGTTGCCGCGCGGCGCTTGCCGCAGAACGCATCGGCGAGGAGGCTCTTGTCCCCCTGCACCCGCGGGCGGTGTATAGCAGGTGGGTCAATTTTCGCCCCGGCGATGGGGAGGTTGTACACCTAAATCCTCCGAGGTTTAGCTGGCGCTATTCGCCGGAGGGTTTTTCGGGCGACAATAGGTCCTTTGTGTTTCAAATCGCCCCGACGCCGGAGTTTAAGGATCCCGCGGTTAACGTGAGGACGAAGTTTAACTTCTACAATACCATTCCTGCGCTTCGTGGGAGAAAGAAATGGTATTGGCGCGTGGGCTACGACGTGGGGACGAACCAAGAGAAGTGGAGCAAAACGTTTTCGTTTACCATTGCCGACGACGCGATTGTTTGGGACCGCAGCGCGCTTGCCCCGGAGAAGCTTAAGCTTCACGAGCACCCGAGGATTTTGTTCACCAAGGAGACGCTGCCCGAAATTCGCAAGCTTGCGCAAACGAACGAGGCGTCGCACGCAGCGCTGGAATATATGCGGCGGGTGGCCGACGCTGCGTTGCGCTCGAGCTGGTGGCGAGACTTTCCGCAAAACGATCGCGAGCGCGCGCCCGTGCCGTATATCAAGATCGCTCACGACCTAGTGGTCGTGGCGTTTGTCTGGCTAATGACGGGCGAGGAGAAATATGCGGGTGTAAAAGAGCGCGCGGTAACGTTTGCCAGCTACCCCAAGGGCGGGCGGTCTTCGCCGGAGGGGGCTGGCGGAGAAAGCGCGGAGGATTCTACGCAAAACAACGAGTTTCTCGCGCTGCTTTTCGACTGGCTTTATCCCGTGTTAAGCGAAAAACAGCGCCAAATAATGGTTCGCTCCCTAGAGTGGCGCACGGATCACATCATCAACAACTTCGCCTGGCGGCGCCGAGGGCGGGTAACCGGCGCTTCGCTTTCCACGGAGTGCACAAGCCACGGCTTTGAGTCGAGCATGGACACGGCGCCCGCAGGCCTTGCCCTATATGAGCACAGCCCTGTGGGCCAGCAGTGCTTCGAGCTAATGCTTAACTATCTCATCGGCGTGACCAACGGCTTTGGGCCAGACGAGGCGTGGAACGAAGGCCCAGGCTATGGGACGTCGAAGTTAAAGTGGCTTATGCACGCCACGATTTACTACGATACCGCTCTGCCGCAGGCGCACCTTGGGCTAAACCCCTACTATCGCGCGGTGGGCGACTTTTTCTGCCGGATAACACCCGTGGGGCTGAAGCACAGCCCCTGGGGCAACGGCTCAGCGAGCGAGGGCTATTATCGTGGCAACAGGATAAACACGTTTCGCAAACTTGCGTTTTTGTGCGGCGAGGGGCGGTTTCTGCGCAACTGGCGCGAGTCTGGCGGGCGGCTGTTTAGCAAAAGCAGGCCGTGGATCGAGTACGTTCTGCCCTATTACTACAAAGAACCGCGCGAACAACTCGAGCGCGACACCGTGCGCCTCTTTCCGATCGCAGGGTGGGTAATGGCCGCCTCGCATCCACCTTCTTCGGCAAAAGACTTTTCCCGCGCGGTGGGCATTATCTTCCAGTCGCGCCCGCGGGGCGGATATAGCCACTCGTTTAACAGCGACAACTCGTTTCAAATCTACGCTTATGGCGAGCAGGTAAATCACGGTGGGGGAAGCACGGTAAACCGCGACGCGTATGCCTATCACACAATGAGCCACACCACAATACTTGTAGATGGCCTGGGCCAAGCCCAGCCTTCCGGCCCACCGCTATACCCATATTACTCGCGAATTGTGGGGTTTAAGCGTGGGAAAGACTACGTATATTTCGCCGGCGACGCGACCCCCGCCTATCCCCGCAAGCCCGGAAAATATGGCCGCTGGGGCTTGCCCTTGTCCGACATTTACCGTAAGCGCGCCGTGGGCCACCTGCGGCGCTTCGTGCGGCACGTGTTGTTTGTGAAAAACCGCTACTTTGTTGTCTTTGACGACCTTGCTGCGAGCAAACCGGCGACATTTACCTGGCTTTACCACATTCTTCCTGAAAAGCCGTTTGATTTCGACGAACCGTCATTCACAGTAACATACGGGGTGGGCAACGTGCGCGTTAAACTTCGACAAATTGCGTATCCGCAACAGCTTATTCTAGACGACAGGCGCGGGCTTGAGGCAATGGTTAACCCATTCACTGGTGAGGACTACCGAGAATATCGCAAGCCTGGGCCATTGCCCGCACATAATCTGTGGATTAGCAATAAAGCGCCAGCAGGGGAGTTTCACTTCCTCACCGTAGTGTATCCCTATCGCGCTTCGGAGGGAGAACCGAAGATTAGGCGTATAGACGACTGGACTGTCGAAGTAGATGGGGACGTGATTTCGTTTAACCCACAATACAAGGGGCCTGCGGATATTGTGGTAGACGTTCCCGCTTTTCGCCCAACGAGTTTACCACAGTAGCAGCGACGCGGCCTAGCACTGTGCGCAGGCGAAACGCGCAAAGTGCATCCCAACAGCGTGCAGTAGGCGTGGGCACTAAATGTCGACGAGCGCCTCGCCGAGCATACGCAAGAAGGTCCCCCACACTTGGTCTGGGTTTTCGGGATATTTGGGCGAGCCCTTCGTGCCCGTGCGGACAAACACAATATTCCAATCGGGGACGACGAAGCACTTGTTTTGGTTAAACCCGGAGGCGGCATATGTCGCGGGAGGCGCGCCGGGCCATTTCCGCGTGCCGTCATGCTTTGTACCGTTTACCCACCAGTTAAACCCATAAACTCCGCGGCCGTCGATACGCTCCTGCCTGGGGCTGATGGGCTGGAACGGTATGTTCGGGGGAACTTGAACCGCGGTAGCCTGGGCGACCCATTGCGCGCTGATGAGCTGCTTGCCCGCCCAATTGCCGCGGTTTAAATAAAGCAGGCCAAACCGCGCGAGCTCGCGCGCGGTAATCTCCATTCCCCCCGCGGCGTCGACGATCGGAATGCCGTCTACCTCGCCGATTGTCTTCCAGCGCCAAGCGCGTGGGTCCATGCCGATAGGGTCGGCGACTCTCCGGTTAAACAGCGCGTCAAGCGGCTCGCCGGCAATGCGCGTAAGCACTTTGCCGAACATGCGCATGGCGTCGTCCCAGTAGCGATACATTGTTCCCGGGGGAAACATAGGCGTGGTGGGCTTAAACGGCGTTTTGCTGCCGTCGAGGGGGTCGTCGCCGTAGCGCCCGCCCACGGCGTCATAGCCCGAGGTCATCGTGGCAAAGTGGCGCAGGGTAACGTTTGGATACTGCGCGGCAAGCTCGGGGAGGAAGTTTTTCGCCGGCGTGTCCAGCGTGCACTTGCCGTCCTCGATAAGCAGCCCGAGAACGGTGCTCGTAAAGCTTTTCGTGCACGACCAGACCGAATGCCGCACGTCAGTGCGCTCGCCGCTCCAAATGACATAGCCGTTGCGCACAAGAAGGGCTTCGTCAATGCCCCCGTTGTCTTTCAGCGCCTCGGCCAAGAACGCCAGGGCCTTGTTTAGCTTTGCCGGGTCCACGCCTTGAGACTGGGGTGTGGCCCTTGCCCAGTGCTTTCCAGGGAAGACCACCCTCTGCGCGGGAAAAGCCACCGAAGCCATGGCCATGCCCAAGCCCACAGCCAAGCCGACCGCTGCGCCGCTCATGGCCGCACCTCCGACGAGAGACGGTTTTGCGCCAGCCGCAGTTGTTTTGTCTTTGGACAGCCAAACGCGGGCAACCGTTGCCCAAGGCTACAATTCACCTCGCGCGCGGCTCGCTCCTTTTGCAGAAGGAGCGCGGGGGCAGTTGCAGAAATTGACCGCGCGAGTTTAGCGCAAAAAGCGTTGCGAGGAGAGGGAGCATGAGCGAAAACGGCGCGCGCATGTCGCGGCGACGGTTTCTCGGGAGCACCCTGAGCGTGGCGGCGCTCGCCGCGCTGGGCGAGCCTCTGGCCGAGGCTGCGAGCCCGAAGATCATCCGCCGCGGGGAAATGGTCTACCGCCGGCTGGGGCGCACCGAGCTGATGGTCTCCGAGCTGGGCATCGGGGGCAGCCCGAGCCCCGAGCCCGCTGTGTTCAGCGCCGCGCTGGACCGCGGGATTAACTACATGGACACCTCCGTAAACTACGGCAACGGCAACGGCGAGCGCCTCGTGGGCCGCGTCGTTAAGGGCCGCCGCGACAAGGTGCATATCTCGACGAAGTTCCCCTTGCGCCGGGTGGAGGACAATGTTACCCAGGGCATCATTACCGCTGCCGAGCAGGCCCTCCAGCGCCTGCAAACGGACTACATTGACATCTGGTGCATCCACGGGGTAACGGCAGCCGCGCCGTGCCTGCGCGACGAGGTACTCGAGGCGTTTGAAAAGCTCAAGCAGCAGGGCAAGATTCGCTTCGCCGGCGTCTCCTGCCATCGCGACCCGGCGAACGTCCTTCCCCCGATTATCGAAAGCGGGCGGTTTGACGTCGTGCTGCTTGCGTTTAACGTGTTTTCCGGAACGCGCGTGACCAAGGAAGACGTTGCCGCGGGAAAGGTTTACGACAACTGGCTTGAGGAGAGCGGGCTGCAGAAGGTTCTCGACTTGGCAAAGCAGCACGACGTCGGGCTGGTCGCCATGAAGACCATGGCCGGCGGGGCGCGCCAGAACTTGGCCAAGTTTCAAACGGGCAACACGACCCTCGCCCAGGCGAAGCTCAAGTGGGTGCTCAGCCACGACGCAGTGGCCTCGGCGCTCTCCGAGGTGCTCACGTTTCGCATCCTAGAGGAAAACCTCGGCGCTGTGGGCCAAACGCTCACCCCGCAGGACGAAGCCCTTTTGCGCGAGCACGTTGTCGCGCGCACGCGCGAAGTGTGCCGCTTTTGCGGCAGGTGCGCGACGGCATGCCCCGCGCGGCTGCCCATCCCCGAGATAATGCGCTGCCTCGTTTATTACGCTGAACACAAAAAGCGCAACAGAGCGCGCGCGTTATATCGCGCCGTGGCCAAGGGGTACGCTCCAGAGCTTTGCCGCGAATGCGATGCGTGCCTGCGCGCCTGCCCGCATGGGTTAGATGTGCGGCAAAGGCTGGCTCGGGCTCACGCGCTACTCGCCTAAGCGCGGCGTTGGGCTAAGCGGGTGCTTCGCCTGGGCTAAACGCCCAGCTTTATCTTGCTAAACTGCTCCACAAAGTGGTTCCAAGCATCGAGCCGCAGCGCCAGCTCCAGCGGAATGCGCACGCCAAACTCAAGCTTCGGCGAAGTGCGCGCGACGATTGTCTTCGTCCACTTCTCGGTAAGCTTTTGCTCGCGCACATCGGGCCGCACGAATAGGCTGACCACGCAGCGGATAACCACGCTGCGCCCAATCCCCTTCTGCGCCCCACGCGCGCGATAAAGCGGCCCGGGCTCTTCGGAGTACGTTAGCCGCAAAAACGTGACAAACCGCCGCGCTTGAGGATCGTCCCAGCCGTCTAAGTACGACAGCTCATAGCCCTGGGGGACAAGCGTGTTGTTGATAATAAACGAAAGCTCGCGCTGCACATCCGGCGCGCGCTCGGGGTTGGGCAGCGCGACCACCTCTACTACGACGGCCACCCGCCGCCGGAGCATGTTCCACAGCGCCCGCGCCGCACGCTCGGCCTCCGGCCGCTGGGGATAGTTGGCGATAATCGCCCGATAGTGCCGCTCGGCAAGCTGCACGTGCCCCTCGTCGCGCAGAGCGTTGGCCCACTGCAAAAGCCTCGCCGGCATCACCTCACGCGCGCGGCCCGCCGAAGGCGTGCGCGGGTAGCGCTGGAGCAGCTCGCGGAGCAGCTCCACGGCCTCGGCCGCCTGGCGCTGCTGGGCGAGCTCCTCCGCCGCGCCAAGGAGCACACGCGCGGCAAGCTGCGGAGCGATCCGTTGCGCCTGTTCGGGAGAGGTGTCGAGCAGCTCGAGCAGGGCGTCGGCCGCGGGGAGGTATTGCCCGCGCTCCGCCCAGCGCTCCACGGCGCGCCGCTTTAGCTCGTCCACCATCTGCTCCGCGCGCCGCGCCTGCGAGGTGTTGGGGAAGCGCTGGGCGACGCTTTGGCAGACTTGGGCGGCATCGGCGAACGCCCCGCGCCGCTGCAACTGCTCCGCCCAGGCGAGGTAGCAGCCGGGGAGATGCTCGCGCGCAATGTCGCAAAAAGGGCTTTTGGGATAGGCGGAAAGCAGCGTCTCCCAGCCCTCGACGGCGGCTTGATACGCACCAAGCTGCTCGGCGACTCGCGCCTGGATATACTGCTCTTTGCTCTCCAGGTAGCTGCGCAGCGCAACAACCCAGCCCAGCGCGCAGAACACCGCCGCCAGGCCAACGACGGCAGCCACGGCCCGGGCCATGCGGACAAGGCGCGCCCGCGTGGGAAGCTCGCCCTCCTCTTCGGCCGACGCTTGCTCGGGCAGGGTGGCGTCGATGTAGGGCTCGAGCGGCGGCGTGCGCAACGTGGCTAGGTCGATCGCCGGGACGACGATCGCTCGCGCGCAATGGGGGCAGTGGGTCCGCTGACCGGCTTGCTCATCAGCGGCGGCGAGCTCGCGGTCGCAATGCGGGCAATAAAAGCGAATGGCCATCGCAACAATAATTCACCACAAACGGCGGCAAGCCTTTTTCGCCGGCGCCCCGCTAGTAGCTAATGAGCTTTAGCGTAAACAGCCACTGATGCAGCCACGGCCGCGACCACGGCTGGCGAAAGGCATAGGCCATGGAGACGACCGACACGGCCAAGCAGACAAGGGCCAAAAACCGCGCCCCGCGGTCGTCGCCATATTGCTTTACCCCGAGCGGAGCGACAAGCAGCCACAACGGAATAAGCCAAAACATCCAGCGAAAGCCGTTGCACATTCCCCCATAGTTGTTCGTCGTCTTTACGTAAAACGCGGCAATGAGCACCGTAAGCACCGCGGCGAGCCAGTGAAGCAGCCCAAGCTCGCGAATGTACCCGCGGAAGTAGAGGATGACGCTGACGAGGCTAAACAAAAACAGCGGCGTTAGCGAAAACACCCCGTGGTGGCCAAAGAGCATGTGGAACAGATAGATGTGCTTCGGCTCGGAAATGGCGTCTATCCCCTTCGGCTCGTTCCAATAGCTGCCCTCGTAGTGGTAAAGCTCGGTATGCCGGTAAAGATATACCGGCAGAAACCCGCCCGTGGACAGATACTGCGTGACGAAAAACGCCACCGTGGGAACGGCTGCCGCGGGAACGAACCAAAGCAGGGTAGCCTTCGGCCGGCGCGAGAGAAGGTAGCCAAACAGGGCCAGAGCAAACAGGCCCGAGGGCTGCTCGTTGCACACGCAAAACGCGCTGAAAAACCCAGCAAGGGCATAGTGCCACCAACACTCCCCGCGCTCCGCTTCGCCCACCTCGCCCGCGCCGCCCCAGCGCTGGACGATTTGCCACACCGCCCAAAGCGCAAAAAACGCGCTCGCCGCGGCGATGGAGTGGTTGTTGAACGTTATCGTATACGACGTCAAATAAGTGCCAAACGCCGCGGCGACAAGCCAAAACGCCCGCCACCAGTAGTCCGCCACGTAGCGGTCTAAAAACCCCGCGTAAAGCCAGACCATCAGGCACAGGGGGAGTATATTGATCAAAAACAGCGTCAGGTGGACAACGCTGTCCGCGCGCTCGGGAAGCTTCCAGCCGAAAGCTTTCTTGACCAGCCAATATTCGCCCGCGACGATCGTCGGCAACAGCGCGGGCTTGCTTGAGTAAAAATGCCCCTCGCGCTTAACCTTGTCGATCGTCTGCCACGGCGCCTCGTCGATGATATATGTCCCTCGTTCGACGAGGCTCCACACCGTGTCCCAGCGCGAGCCATCGTTGACGGAGAGGATCGCCGGCGTGCGAATGAGATGGCCGGTGAGCATCCCCCCCAGGGCAAACACGACAACCATGGCCAGGGGTCTAATGCTCTGCCCGATAAGTTGCTGCTCCCCTGTCTGTTCACTCATCGTTTGTGTCCTCCCCAAGGGTTTTTTGCGCGAAGCAGCCGAGCGGCAGGCCGCCACTGAGGACGGTGAGGCGGGCGCTAGCGACTGTCTCCCGAAGAGGGCTTGTCGCTGTCGCCCACGCGTTCGCTGATGGAAAACGGCCTTTTTTCGAGCGCGGCGCGCGCGGCGAAAAGCTCGGCCAAAAGACCCAGGGCGAAAAGCTGCAGCGCTGCGAGAAAGAACAGCGCACAAAGCACGGCCGCGCCCCAAACCGCCGCCTGGGGCAAGCCCGCAGCACAGGCCGCGGCCAGACTCACCGCGCCGGCCACGCCCAAGGCAAGGCAGGACAGCCCCAGGCCGCCGAACAAATGCAGCGGCCGCCAGGCGTAGGTTGTTAAAAATTTAACCGTGGCCAAGTCTAAAAGCCCGCGGACAAAGCGCCGCGCGCCATATTTGCTCTTGCCATACTTACGTGGGCGGTGGTGCACGGCAAGTTCGGCAATGGCAAACCCCTGCGCGGCAAGCAGCGCGGGGATAAACCTGTGCAGCTCGCCGTGGAGGGAAAGCGCGCGCGCCGCCTCGCGGCGATAGGCCTTTAGCCCGCAGTTATGGTCGTGCAGCGCCACACCGCACACGGCGCTTGTCGCCCAGTTAAACACCTTGCTCGGCCAAACCTTGTGCCAGGGGTCCTTCCGCTCGCGCTTCCACCCGTTTACTAGGTCAAATCCCTCGTCGAGCTTTGCCAAAAGGCGCGGGATCTCCGCCGGGTCGTCCTGCAGGTCGGCGTCTAGGGTTACCACCTGCGCGCCGCGCGCGGCGTCGAACCCCGCTTGGAGCGCCGCGGCCTTGCCGAAGTTTCGCCGAAAGCGAAGGCCACGCACCTCTGGGTGCCGAGCGGCGAGCGCGGCGATCGTCTCCCACGAGCCATCGCTGCTCCCGTCGTCGACGAAGATTAGCTCGAGCTTCAGCCCCTCGCTCCGAGCGACGCTGAGGATCTCTTCCGCGAGCTCCTCCAGGCTCTCCCGCTCGTTGTAAACGGGGACGACGACGCTCACGAGCTCCTCTTGCCCGCCACGTGGCTCCATATGCGCACTCCAGCGTAGCATGCTCCGGCGAAACACATTTCGCTAAGCACCCAGATAAAGCGCAGCAAAAGCGCGGCAAGTACCGCCTGCTCGTGGCCGAGGATTGGGGTGAGAGTCTCCATAAGCACCCATTCCCTAACCCCCAGGCCGCCGGGCATGAAGAAGATAATGAATCCCCCGACGATCGCCAAGGCCACCGTTCCCGTAAGCAGGGGCCAGGAGGCGAGGGAAAGGGGGGCGGGGCGAATGGCGTTTGCCGTGGCGAACAGGCTCAGGCCAAGCAGGGCCCAGGCGCCCAAGTTTAGCCCCACGCCCTTGGCCAGCGAGCGCCCGCTGCACGGCGGCGGCGCGGGCTGCCCCGCCCGCCGAAAGGGCTTTGTCGCCACCTGCGCCAGCCGCGCAAATACCGGCGGCAAAAGCCCCACCCAAAGCCCAAACGCCAACCCCGCGGCAATGCCGCATAGCGTCCAGCGCTGCCCCGTGGGCACGAGGAGGAAAATCCCCAGGGCAACGGCCGCCCCCACGGCCATCATCATCAGCGTTTCGCAAAACACCGACGCCGCCGTGGCCAGAACATTCGCCTGCGGCCCGGCGATCATCCCGCAGCGAATGGCCACCACCCAGGCCTTCCCCGGGGCGTACTTGCCCAGTTGGCTGACAAAATACGCAGCAAGCGTTCGCGCGCGCCCCGCGCGGCACCCCATATCGCGCAGGGCAAGCCACCAAAAGCTCCCGCACAGGCTCAGCCCCAAGCCATAGCTCAGCCCCGCCACGACGCACCAGCGCAGGCTAAAGTGAAAGCGAAACTCGCCCAGCTCGCCCCACAGCCGGCCCACATGCCGCCCCACGCCGTAGCAAACAACAGCGGCGACAGCGACCCACGCCAACCGCACAAGCCACCGTCGCCATGGTGCGCGGGAAGGGGCACTCGCTGGGGTAGGCTCCGCCTGTGTCGTCTCCGGTTGCGCCGCTGGCTCCTCTCCAGCCATGACGGCGACCATTCTGCCGCCCAGGCCAGCGCGGTGTCAACCGCGGGGCCGGGCGGCTCTTGCCCTATCCGCCAACCTAGCGTATTATTAATCACGGCGAAACCGGTGCCCCGGTGGTCTAGCTGGTTAGGACACTGCTCTTTCAAGGCAGTAGCACGGGTTCAAATCCCGTCCGGGGTACCAGACGGAAAA
>Ga0190363_1002621_pt1 | contig 10181 bp, 10 predicted proteins | sample 48721867_MG_FD_161272 | JGI IMG/M metagenome (GOLD analysis project Ga0190363, IMG submission 161272) | Hydrothermal vent microbial mat bacterial communities from Southern Trench, Guaymas Basin, Mexico - 4872-18-6-7_MG | ecosystem: Environmental > Aquatic > Marine > Hydrothermal vents >...
GTCAATAAAGAAGACCTGAAAAAGATGGGCTTAAAGACAATATTTGATTACGCTTCTGAGCCTATAGCAATTAATGTCCTTGGATACAATGCTGTACCTATATGGGAGTACCTCGATTATGAGCTTCCCGATCTGAGTGACCTAGGTATGGACGTAGAGCCACTTCTTTGGAAGCAATACAATGATAGTAGGAGCTTGCTCTTGGAAGCAATGGATAAGGAATGGGATTTACTAATGGTGTGGATTAACTTAGTTGATTGGATTCAGCACCTCTACCTTGGGAGGAATGCGTTAAAGGTGATGAAGGCATACTTTGAGCTTGAGAAACTTGTTTATGAGGTTAAGAAGAAACTTGATGATGAATGCTTCATATTAGTGGTCTCAGACCATGGCTTCCGACTCTCTGCAGGAAGGATCCCGGAGCATAGTACAGTGAGTTTTTACTCATTCAATAGAGATGTACCATGGAGACCCAATAAGATATCAGACTTTGCGAGCTTCATAATCAGGTTACTGAAGAGCGGAGAACAAGAGTATCATTCACTTCAGTTATGAGAGTAGTCCTAGTGAGCACAGATAGAGAATCAACTCCGCCAGTTCACGGCGGCGCTATTGGTACTTGGGTTTTTGAGTTTGCAAGAGAACTTACGAGGAGAGACCATGATGTAACTATAATCGGCAAACCCAATTACGAGGTGAATTACGAGCAGCTAAACATCGAGTTCATATCTCTGCCGAATGTACCGGAGTGGATTAGATTTGCTAATCTAGCTCTACACGGAAACCTAAATGCCGTATTCAATTCACTGAGATTGCTGACAATAAGAAGATTACTCCACAACGCAGACGTAGTTCAGGCGCATTACTTCACAACGTCTATAGTATTACCCATATTGTGCAAGAAAGCATTACTTGTACAGGTATGGCATAATTTCCCAAAAGTAAATGTAGTGAACAGGGTACTTACACGAGAATTCGACCTCGTGTGTGGGGTCTCTAGATCAATTGCTAAGAGGATAGCGGAATCGCTTGGTGTTAATGTTAGGAAAGTCCATGTCCTCTATGACTTCGTTGATACAGACAAATTTAGGCCTGACCGTAGATTAAGAGAGATTTATCGTGAAAAGTTAGGTTTATGGGATTGCGACTGTGCTATACTATACGTTGGCAGAATAATTCCGCAAAAGGGTCTCCATCACTTAATACTTGCACTTAGAGCTTTAACAAGACGATACAAGCACTTAAGGCTTGTCGTAGTTGGTCCAGAAGGACACTTCGATAATGTGGAAACAGGCTATCCTACCTTTATACGCCAAATGATATGTAAGTATGGGCTTGAGAAGCATGTTGTATGGCTTGGAAACATACATTCCGAGGAACTTCCGGGTGTATATAATGCAGCTGATATGGTTGTGATACCGACGGTGATGGAAGAGGGCGGTGTATTATTAGTGACGTTAGAAGCTATGTCAAGCGGAAAACCCGTAATTGCTTACAATAGTGGCGCTTTAAGAGAAGCTATAGTGTATGGAGAAACAGGAATATTAGTGCCTAAGGGCGATGTCCATGCCCTCTCCGAGGCTATAGAGCTACTTCAAAGTGACGAGCGTCTGCGTCGGCGGCTTGCTATAAACGCGAGAAGAAAGTGTGAAACTACATTTAGTGTAAGTGTAACGGTAAATACCGCGCTTAAGTTATATGAAAGGTATCTAGAATGAAGACTTTAGCGGACATGAGACTAGATATCTTCCCTAACGCTCGCTTCACCATGCTACGTTTACCTTGTTATGGGTCTAGAGAGAACATAGTTTTCCGTGAATGTGACTGCGAGTGGTAAAAGTGAATTGAAGGTCCTTTTTATATCCCCTTGTGGTCTTTACGAAGGAATGAAGGGATGGCCAGAATATAATTTAGCTAAAGAACTAGTCCGTGAAGGATGCGAAGTTGTTGCATTTACTTCGACTTCATACATTAAGAGGGTTCTTAAATATCCTATTAAGCACTTTGAAGTGATTAATGGCATTAGAGTTTATAGGTTTCCGGAGATCTTTCATGCATTACCAAGCAATAGGCACTCCCCAGTAATTCTTATTAATTGGAAAAATCTAGCGCTTTTTGTAAAGGCTTTATCAAAAATTGACGCTGACGTAATACATGCACACTTCCCTTTCGACCTCACGATAATTGCGTCAATTTTTAATGAAAACTTCATGCACAAACCTTTCATTCTGACAACGCACGATCCATTCATCGTTACCGGAAAAACCCCCCTAATTATGTCGCCTGGTCAATTGTTAAGCAGGTTTATCACTCTGAATCCAGTAGCTATTAGATTAGCTCTAGAAGGCTTTTTGAAATCGTATCCTTACAGATATGCCACAAAAATTATTGCTTTCACAAATTATGAAAAGAAAATATTAGTATCATATGGTGTGGATGAGAGGAAAATAGTTATTATTCCAAATGGGGTAAGCCCTGAGCGTTTCAAGAAATTAAGGGTTAGCTTCAGAGATAAATACTCGATAACATCTAAGCACATAGTGCTTAATGTGGCGCAATATTTACCATTTAAAGGCCAAAGGTATTTAATTCACGCAATTCCTTTAGTACTTAAGGAAATCCCTGACGTTAGTTTTATTTTTATTGGATACAATCCTGCGCTAAAGCCTCAGTTAGAAAGATTAGCACAAAGACTTAACGTTACGGATAATGTACGATTTTTGGTTAATGTTTCTGAGGAAAATTTAGCATCGGCTTATAAAGAATGTGATATTTTCGTTTTTCCGTCACTTCAAGAGAGCTTCGGGCTTGTCCTTTTGGAGGCCATGGCAGCTGGAAAGCCAGTTATAGCATCAGATATAGGTCCTATACGAGAAATCGTTCGTAATGGTGTTGAAGGCTTCCTAACGACACCTAAAAATCCACACGAATTAGCGGAGAAGATAATCACGTTGCTGACGGATGACGAGTTAAGGTTAAAGATGGGAATGAATGCAAAAAAGCGCGTTGAAGAAAACTTTACATGGAAGGTTGTAGCGAAGAGGACTTTACATCTCTATAAAGAGGTAGTATGATATGCTCTCTTATGACTTTCATGAAATCGTAGTAGCATTAAGTAGGGGATTAATTTTAGATGTTGGTTGCGGAACCGGAGAGATCATGCATGAGTTAAGTCGTTTTAGGAAGAGAACTATCGGAGTTGACATTTCTTTATCGTATCTAAAAGAAGCAAAAATAAAAGGACTTTCCTGCATTCAAGGAGATGCCCATTTTCTTCCGTTTAGAGAGAATGTTTTTGACACGGTAATAGCGTTAGACGTAATAGAGCATCTCGAAGACCCTCTTAGATTCTTAAAAGAGTGTAATAGAGTTTTAAAAAGAAGGGGAATTATATTCATTCACACTCCAAATAAGTGGATGACCGAAATAAGAAGATGTCTAACAAAGTGGCCAGGATGGCACCCTGAACATATCCATGAATTCATACCATATGAATTATCCGGCTATCTCACACGCGCTGGTTTTGTTAATATGAAGGTGCTTATGGCCGAACCACCACTTTTCCTCTTGAACTTTATACTTTCAAGGCGTAAAAAAGTATTTTTTAAGAACTCCAAGAAGCTAAAGAGTAGCTATTATCTCTGTTTGACGCGCGCATTAATTAAATTTATTAGAAAATTTCCGATACTTTCTCAAGGATATCTTATGAAGGCCACGAAACCATGAAAGCAAGAGTCATAGTACTTACCCATGGATTACACCCACCCTACAATGAAGGTACTATAAATACTGTTCGTACCTTAATTAAGGGTATTAACAACATAAGCTGTGACATAGACCTTTCGGTTTTATCGACGGTAAGAGGTCTTTATGCCGAAAGCTTTGATAAAAGTTCTGTACACATCGATTCAATAAGAGTTAACTATGTAAGTACTGGATTATTTAAGTCCATAAGAAGATCAGAAGAGGAATTTTTTATTTTGAATCTATATGATAATCTGAGAATGGCAAATGATTGCATAAGGGATATACAAAAGTCTAACACTCAATGCATAATCCATACATTTAATCTTTCAAGCATTATTGCGCTCATTCTGAAACTTGTAAAACGTCAAATACCAATTGTGTATTCACTTCTAATTAGTTCACCAGTTAGCTTATTTATTAAAATGGCTGACGTATGCATTTGCTCTTCTTCGCATATATACAATAAAGTAAAGAAGAGCGTCAGGTCTTGTTTGATATTCCCTCCTGTCGACACCAATGTTTATAGACCCAAAGCTAAGAGTGTTGCTAGGCAGGAGTTGGGAATAGATAAAGACGCACTCGTATTAACATATCTAGGTCCCGTTATTCCTGGAAAACTTCCACCTCACTTCTTAGATGTTGTAAAAAAGCTTAACAAAGTATTAGATGTAAAGTTTTATGTATGGTCACTGGCCACTCCAAAAAATTTGAAGTTTGCCATAAAATTAGGTGAAAGAGCGCATAAGCTAGGGATTTGTAGCAACTTGAGATTAATACTCAAAAACCTCACAGATTATGAAAAAGTTAATGTGTTTTGCTCATCCGATATAGCGGTCTTTCCTTATGCAACTCAAAGACTCAACATTATAGAGCCCCCTCTTTCAATTATGGAGGCGATGGCTACTGGTACACCAGTCATATCTTCAAATGTAGCCAGCGTGAAAGATATAATCGATAATTCTGTAGGAAAAATCCTAAGACCTTGTACATTTGCTAACTTAAATGAATGGTATAAGGAGATTAGAGCTCTGCTGGAGGATTCTTCAACGCTTAAGCGACTATCAAGAAATGCAGTTATACGTTCAAGGGTTTTTTCAATGGAGACTATCGCCAAAAAAGTGATCGATGTTTATAAAGAGCTCATTAGCGGCTCTAAGAGAAATTAAACATGAATGTACTTATTATTTCAAGGACTCTTTGGCCTCACGGAAGTGGTGGTGAGCTAGCGACTTACCTTTACTCTAAGCTTTTAATTGAAAATAGCTTAAATGTAAAAGTCACTACATTATCGACTCTCAACTATTCTAAAGCCTGGAGTAAACTCTCAATTCACAAAATTCCAACAATAGGATACGGCAAATATGTGACAATTTTTAACGTTAAAAAGTTGAAGGAACTGATTGAATGGTCCGACATCATCTATTGCGCTGGGCTCTTCTCCCTTATTCCTACTATCAAGCGAAGATTTAAGAAGCCCATTGTTGCACATATTCACTCTTACTTTCCGACTTGTCCAATTGGCTCGCTATATAATCTTTGGGAAAACTCCGTCTGCAAACCTGGCAATCAAAACTGCGCTAAATGTATATGGTATTACGAAAGAAGCCATCTAAGATCTTTTAAACAAGCACTGGCTTCAACATTATTAAACTCAACGTTTGGGAGACTTTTTCTTAAGTACTTACAGTTAGTAGATGCCTTAATATTCGTTTCCAAAGTCCAAAAAGACCTCTTTCTGGAGCATGCAGACATTTACATTCCATCCCATGTCATATATAACCCCTTACCTGAGCTTTCATACACACCTCTTCAGGGCGATAACTTAGGCTATTTCGGAGGGCTAAGCCCACTTAAGGGTTTCTATGTACTCTTAAAAGCATGGTTAGAAGTCCATTATAAACATCGAGTGAAAATCTATGCCACGAAGATGGGAGAACTCGCTGGCTTTAAATCGCTTAGGAGAATTGGGATACTTCCCCACGGTAAATTAAATGAAAGCTCTTACGAAGACGTTTACAGGAAGATTAAGGCGGTTATCTTCCCCTCCATATGGCAGGAGCCACTACCTTACGTTGTCTCAGAAGCCCTCCTCAGGGGCAGGCTTTTGGTGGCATCACATGTCGGCGGGGTACCCGAAATCGCAGGAGGGTTGAAGGGCGTCTTCATGGTGAAGCCAAACGATGCTAACAGCCTTGCCGACGCTTTAGATCATGCCCTATCGATGGATAGGGGCGAGGTTGCTGAACTCGGCTTAAAGAACCGCGAGGGCATACTTAGAAGGTTCGACAACCGCAGATCAGTTAATAAGCTAATTAGGGTCTTCGAGAAAGTTATGGAGTGAAGTCTCATGAATAGGAAAGTCATGCCAAAATTGTACACGGAATACTTGCCCATCACTACGTAGTAGCCAGAAGAGAGCCATATGACGTGTAGATTGATAGCGATCTGCGGTATCGACGGCTCGGGTAAGACTACACAGATTAAGTTGCTTGAAAAATGCTTAAGGAGGGAAGGGCTTAAAGTCAAGTACGTCTGGTTCCGCTGGACCGCCTTCCTCTCATACCCCTTCCTCGCCCTATGCCGCTTTCTAGGCTACACGAAATGGAAGACGATTAGCAGGAGTAATGTAAGGTATGCTGAGCGCAGGTTCTATATGAATAGGGTACTAGCTAGGCTTTGGCCATGGCTCTTCGCACTAGACACACTCCTTTATTCAATTCTCCAGATAAAAGCCCGAAGAACTCTCGGCTATACCATTCTCTGCGACAGGTTCATCCCAGACATAATCGTAGACCTGATGTGCGAGACCAAAGACTACCAACTCCCAAAAAGCTTAGCAGGCAGACTGCTCTTCTCACTCATCCCTAAAGATTCCAAGCTGATAGTAATAGATGTCAATGAGAGCATCGCATATAATAGAAAACACGATATTCCAAGCATCAACTACCTTAAGGAAAGGCGAAAACTCTACCTAACCCTAGCCAAAACATTAAGCATACCTGTAATCGACGGAGAAAGGGAAGCAAGCAAAGTTCATAAAGACATCTTAAGACTTCTATAGGTAGAAAAGGTGCCTTGCGAGGTCTACATGAAGCGTTTGAGGATTGATTCTTGAACATTTTTGAGCTATTCTACCGTATAGTGGTCGGCTTAATGGGTAAGCTTCACGTTTATGAGGAGAGAAGGGACAAGTATCTGAGCTACTTTAAACATTACGTCAATAGCGCAAGGATAGTTGTGGATGTTGGGTGCGGTGCAGGCACATTCAGCAAGGCTTTAGCCCATAGGCAACGTCTAGTTATAGCCTTAGATGTGGAAAGAAGGCTGTTGAAGGAAATCGAAAACCCGTATATTGAAAGGTTATGTGCGGATGCCCACCATCTCCCCCTCAGAGAAGGCTCGGTAGACTGCATTCTCACTCTCTCACTTCTTGAGCATCTTGAAAAACCAGAGAAGTGTGCGAAAGAGCTTTACAGAGTACTAAGGTATGGTGGAACGGCCATTATTCAGCTCCCAAACCTCCAATATCCCTTTGAACCCCACACGAAATGGCCGCTACTATGCCTATTACCGAAAAGTCTTCAATCAAGAATCTTCAAAATGATCGGCTATCCTTACATCAACATGGAAGTCACAATTAAGAATGCCTTAATAATGCTTCAGAAAACCGGCTTTAAACTGGAGAAAACGTTGAAGATTTACCACTTGGGCATAATGAAGCTTTTACCCCTACCCCCAGCTTACATCTTCATAGCTAGAAAGACAAGGTAAAAACTCCATATAAATCGTCTAGGTGAAAACCAAGGGGTAGGCTAACACCAAAATCTCCTCAGCAAATAGCTTGAGTTAAAATATTTAAACCAACCATGTATGGAGAGTTTGTTCAATGTCTTCGCAAAGTCTAACGAGGGTTGTTAGAGGAGGCTTATGGCTTTATCTCAGAAGCCTAGTCAACAACCTGTCGGGCTTCATCTATTGGATGACCATATCAGCCATAGGCGGAGCTGAAATCGTGGGCCTAACAAGTGCCATAGTCGCCTTTGCTGGCATAGTGACAAGCCTTCTATCCCTAGGCGGGGAAGTGGGTGTTCAAAGGTTTGTAGGTGAGTGTAGGGGTAGGGGGGATGTGGAGGGGGTTGCCAAATACTTCTGGACCACCACCCTATTCAGAATCGCCACCTCCACCCCAGTCGGCCTAGCCATGATCATCCTAGGCCTGTTCGGCGCATCCTTCGGGAGCTTAAGCAGCGACATACTACTCTACGGAGGCATCATAGTTCTACTGAGTTCAGTAAATGTCTTCGACAGCCTGTTATCTTCACACCTAGAGACAAAGCCTATCTTCATCGGGGCGGTCGTCGGGAACGCCGTCCGGCTACCCCTGGGGATAGGTCTCGTCTCAATGGATTGGGGCTGGGTCGGCGCGGTGATCGGCTACATAACTCTAACCCCAGTGGCCTTCATAGTCAAGCTCCAGCCTTCCCTAAGGCTTGCAAAGTTCAGACCCCACCTCGACTTCATGGCTCTGAGAGACGTTTTAAAGGCCGGCGTCGCCAGCTGGCTACCCGGCATGATAGCCGTTTTGGGCCAGCAACTCGGCGTTCTAACACTATTCGGCGTTAAGGGAGCTGCGGAGACAGGACTCTACTACGTATCCTTCGCCATAATGGGCGTGGCGACGGGAGTTGGTGGTAGCATCCTCGGCCTGATGATGCCCGTGCTATCCGGTATGGAAGACGGCAGGAAGAGGGCCTGCTGGAGGGCCATCAAGATAAGCTTAGCACTCGTCACACCCATAGCCTTCATCTTAGCCACCTACCCCCAAGTACCTCTAAGCCTACTCGGGAGGGAATACGTGGGCGCATCCTCCATGCTCATGATACTCGCCCTAACCATCCCCGCCACCCTGATAGGTTCTGGAGTCACCAGCCTAATATACGCCTACGGAATGTACACAACGATCCTAATCCTAGGCTTAATCGGCAACCTTTCAAGAATAGCAACATACATCCCCCTCTCACACCTCATGGGCGGCGTCGGAGTTGCCTTAAGCTACGCCATAGGAGCCTACACAGGGCTAGCCGCGATAGCCCTCATCTGCAGGAAGATAAGATTCAACCCAGGCTTCAGAGAAGCCCTACTAATTACATCACCCCCACTATCCCTAGCCCTCATCCTCCACCTGTTTAGCGTAAGTTGGCTGATAGGCACACCACTACTCCTCCTCCCATACACCAGCTACCTAAAAATGGGTATTTTAAGCAGAGGGGACCTAAGGGAGCTAGCCTACGCCCTAGCCCCGAAAGAGATCGTCAACGAGGTATACGAATACTTACGACCCATAGTGAACCACCTAATCGACTAAACCTAAAGGTTTTAAGAAAGTATACTTCTGGCATATTCCTTCACCCTCAAATCCTACATAATGCTCCTCACGACCTCTAACACCATCTCACAGAGAAAACCATTAATGCCTTCAACCTAAAGCTACTCCTCACAGCCAAGAAAGATGCCTCAAAACAAGAGAACTTCCACTAAAAACAAAGAATAGGAGGGAGAACCAAAGACAACACTAGATGCTCTAGATATCATAGTGCTTTAACTTCGTTACTCCTCGAAGACGATCCAAGAGAAGCTTTAAATCTCAGATAGAGTAAAATAGATTTTCAAGTCCTTCAGCGATTTTTAGACTCCCTTCTCTAATCTCTTCCCCTCGCCAGTGGATTTCTATCAATATGGCATATTCCCCTTAAGCCCCACGGCTCCCGGCTATGGCCTTAGAATAAGCCCTTCCCATTTCACATATCATCTTTCCTGTTTGGAGTTAGCTGGGCTGAAAGATTAGTTTTTTAATTATGGATGTGATTATAATCTGGATGTCTAAGGGAGAGTTTCTGCTGACAGATGAGGATCGGGTTCTGCTGATGAGGGTCTATGAATTGCTTGAGGAGGTGGTTGAGAGCCTTGAGATCATGGAGGATAAAGGACTGTTGCGCTCTATCAGGGAGGCGGAGGAGGATACAAGAGCTGGAAGGCTTAGAGACTACGATGAGTTCATAGAGGAGTTGAGAGGAGCTGGCGAAATATAGGATCAAGGTCACTAGGAAATTTGAGAGAGATTTCCGTAAATTGAGCATAGACTTGAGGAGAAGATTGGATTCTGCAATCAGGAACCTTGAAAATAATCCATATATAGGTAGACCCTTAAGGGGAGAGTTAAGTGGTAAACGTAGTTTAAGGATTGGAGATTATAGAGTGATCTATGTTATAGATGAAGATAAAAATTTAGTTATACTCTATACAGTCAAACATAGAAAGAAAGTATATCGTTAAATATCTTTTAAGAATCGTAGAAGAAATAAGGAAAACCGAGATGCTCCCAAACAACATCCTTTCCACCTATTAGCTTTATAAAGCTAATTTTACCCGTTAAC
>Ga0190363_1002622_pt1 | contig 10178 bp, 11 predicted proteins | sample 48721867_MG_FD_161272 | JGI IMG/M metagenome (GOLD analysis project Ga0190363, IMG submission 161272) | Hydrothermal vent microbial mat bacterial communities from Southern Trench, Guaymas Basin, Mexico - 4872-18-6-7_MG | ecosystem: Environmental > Aquatic > Marine > Hydrothermal vents >...
GAGTGTTCTATAGGCGACGAGTTTGTGGAGAGAATAAAGGGAATCGAGGGTGTTGAGAGCGTAGAAATAGAATCGGTTGAACTTTTGTAATAGATAAACTAGATAATTAAACTTCTTTTTGCCTCAACTCCTTGTCTATCATCGCAAATATTTTTAACCTTCTGTCCCACGCAAGGGTATGTTAAAGCCTATACAGATCGTGACACCACCTTTGGCTGCGAACGTTTATCTGCTCAGATCTGAGATCCCCGCATTGATTGATGTTGGAGGGGATTCGGCATTTCTGGTTGATGCCGTAAAGAAGTACATGAATCCAAAGGATATAGAGTACGTTTTTTTAACACACTCTCACTTCGATCACGCTTCAGCTGCAGGCGATTGGAAATCATGGTTCGATTCGAAGATAGTCCTTCACGAGAAAGAATTCAGCCTCCTTAAATCCCAGGGTTTCGCTTCTTACATGTTCGGAATTAAGTTCAAGCCTTTCGAACCAGACATAATGATTAAGGGTGGAGAGGTCTTTGATCTTGGAGACATAAAACTCGAGGTTATCCACACTCCCGGCCATTCCCCAGGAAGTGTCTGCCTTTATGAGCGGGAGAAGAAGTGGCTTTTCAGCGGCGACACCGTTTTTCCTAATGGAAGCTTTGGAAGAGTAGATTTGCCTGGCGGGAGTTCTTATGAACTAATCAAATCAATAGAGAAGCTAACAAAACTAGACGTGAAAAATCTCTATCCCGGACACGAAGAAGAGGTAATTGGAAACGCCAATGAACACATCAAAACCTCCCTGAGATTTGCGAAGATGTTTCTATAGACTAACAGATTCAATAGATCATAAGGTTTTCAGCTGGTTTGGTTTTTGCTCCTCTTTGAGAATTCCTAGAGAAAAAATCTATATCTTCTTTAGCTGAGTACAGTTAAATGAGCATCGAAGTATGCTTGGTGGAGCTGAAAATCCCTGAAAACATCGGATTTATCGCGAGGGTGATGAAAAACTTTGGTTTTGATAAGCTTTGTTTATACAACTGCGAAGTTGATGAGAGATCTTACATCACGGCCAGTCACGCACGGGACATCCTGGACAAAGCCACCACAATCGATGATCTCCACTCGTTTCTATCGGATAAAAATCTCATCATCGGTACCACTGGCATAACCGGTCTAAAGGAGGAAAGATATCTCAGAAGACCAATTTTCTATCCTGACGAGCTAAAAGAACATTTAAAAGGAAAGTACACTGGAACGACAATCCTCTTTGGAAGAGAAGATTATGGACTGTCAAACGAAGAAATTGAGATGTGTGATATGCTGGTCAACATTCCAACAAGCCCTGAATACCCCGTTATGAACGTAAGTCACTCTGTAGCGATAATCCTCTACGAACTCCGAAAAGAAGCTTATAAACTGGAGGAAAAATGTTATGCAACGTCTGAAGACATTGAAAGGCTCGTGAGATACTTTGAGGAATTGCTGGTAGAAAGCAGATACCCTCCTCACAGGCTACCAAGGACTCTTTTGATGCTTAAGAGGGTTAACAAAAGAGCTCTGTTGACAAAGAACGAGTTCACAACATATCTTGGTGTTATTAGAAAAATAAAAATATATCTAGAGGAGTTACATAATAGGCAAAGCAATGGGCAGAAACGATGAGCCTAAAATCGATCCTTAAAATCGAGGATAGCTGGGCAAGTTGATGTAAAATTGAGGATAAATCGAGGGTGAAATCGAGGCAAGAAAATGAATGGGAAAAAACCAGATAAATGGCTGATAATACTTATATCTGCAATTTTGGCACTATTAGCCCTCACCTTTTATTTCCTCACGCCTTTGCTTGACGGAATACTCATGGGAATCGTTTTTGCCTATGTTGCAAAGCCTATAAAGAGACGATTGGAAAGGAAAATAGGCAAGTTCTTCTCTTCTTTTGTATCAACGCTCATAATTCTAATTCCTGTTTCCATTCTGCTTTTTTACGGAATATTCCAAGGCATCATACAGGCAATAAACCTGTTCACTCACCAGACTGAGTTTCAAACGCAAATCATACACGCTCTGAGAGAGGCGGGATTGAAAGAGGAGTACATAGCCCAGATTGAGATGATAATACCCCACATCATATCCTTTATCTCCAAAAACATTTTACAAGTCTCTGCAATAAATCTGACCTTCAAACTGATCATTTTCATCATGAATTTCCTAATCTCATCGATAGTTTGCTTTTACGTCCTCATGGATGCAGACAAGTTCGTATATCGCTCCATGAGAATCCTACCAGAGCAGTACAGAGAGGGTTTTGCCAGATTTGTGGAAGAGGTGGATGAAGTCTTCTTAGGATTGTGGTTCGGAAATTTTGCCGTTGCCGTTCTTATAGGCATCGCCAGTATTCCTTTCTTCTTAGCATTCGGGATACCCTACACAGCCTTACTTTCAGGTCTCATATTTCTTGCCGCATTGATACCGGTGTTTGCAGAATGGATGGTTCTTTTACCCGTAACGATCTATCTAGCAATTCAAAACATATATACCGCAATCTGGTTTATTTCTCTCGGCTTCATTTTCCTCTATCTGCTTCCTGAGATAATCCTGAGACCCCATTTCGTGAGCTATACATCAAGAATCCATCCCCTTTTAATTCTTCTTTCCTTTCTCGGAGGGGGATTGGTTGGTGGGGTTACAGGCTTCTTTCTTGCTCCGATGTTAGTGGCGGTTGGAACGGCACTCTACAACTACTATACTTCTTGAGCCCTTGAGACTGAATCAACCAAGACCAAGAAACCAAGAAACCGAACAAAAAGAGAATAAATCGGTGATTTGTTAACCAACTAAGTCGTCAAGCCATCTTCTCCGTAACATGTGGGGGAAGGAGCTTTGTCATTACTTTCTGATCGGTTATGATTCCAATCGGCTTACCTTTGTCGGTAACAACGAGTATTCTAACGTCTTCATCCCTCATCAGCCTTATCGCCTCTCTGATCGTTGTGTCCTTCTCTGCCATCACAATTTTCGGCCTCATCACATCTTCTACCTTTGCGTCGACATTGCCTTCCGCGAGAGCCTTAACAGCATGCTCGAGAGTGAAGATACCAACCATCGTGTCTTCACTCTTTACCGGAGTGCAGTAAATCTTTCTTTCGTTGAGTATTTTAGCAGCTTCCTTTACAGTCGCATTTTTGTCGACCGTGATTATGGGCGTTGACATATGCTCTCCGATCGTATCTTTGGGGAGGGCAACGATTCTTTCTGTATCAATAACAACTGTATTGGCAGTATCATCTCTTCCACTTACTTTTCCAACGATTACGAGTTCATTCACAGGTGTGGGGCCTATAAGGAGTCTATCGCCGACCGATATCTTCTTTACATCACCAACTACCCTGACCCTCGCCTGACAAACTTCCGGATGGGATATCGATGGGAAGCTTATTTCCTCCACCGTCAGATCCTCCAGGAATTCGTCATTCTTTATGACCGAAACTCTGACTGCTTCCTCTGGTTTGGTTACCGAGAGCATCTCGTAAGCTTTTACAGTCGGCCTGTATCCTCCTTTAGGCCCAGGAACGCCTTCAACCAATCCCAAAGCCCTCAGTGCCTGCATCTGGTTTCTTACCGTGCCAGGATTTCGGTTTATCAGTTCCGCGATTTCCTCTCCTTTAATCGATAATCCTATTTTTCTCTTGTATAAAGTGATTAGAGCATACAGTATATCTTTCTGAATCTGGGTTAGCTCGAGTTCCATTCAGATTACCTCCCAAAGCTTTCTAAACTCTTAAAGGAAAGTGTATAAATAATTTTTCTCTAATATTCTCTACATTCCACTTATGGATTTATAAAAGAAAAAAATTCAAAAAAGTTTCCCTTTATTTTATTAAAAATTTAGTCCAAAAGTTTTTGTAATATAAATGTTAATTATCAATAGTAAATAAAAAATTAGCCAAACAGTGTTCCATAGAGAATATATTTAAATGTCTATCAGGTATTAAAGGGTGAGAGGAAAGCATGGATGTGGAAAAAGATAAATTCGAGCCCAGAAAACTGCCAAGCGTTCTCAGAAGTGAGGAGCTGATCGATAAGGCCTTCAGAAGAGCCTCGAAAGTATCGGGTAGAGGAAGAAAAGAAAAAGCGATTAACAAGCTCTCAACCCTATCGAACGTTTTTAGTGATAACTTTAATCGTATAATGTCCTCTCATCCAAGCTACCAAAATCTACCACCCTTTTATAGAGAGATAATAGACACCATCGTAGGAATCGGAAAACTCAGAAAGAGCTTAGGAGCCCTTTCATGGGCGAATTCAGCGATCCAGAAGATAATCAACAAGGGGATAAGAGAAGTTAAAGGGGGAAAAGACCCGGAAATTGTACTACGTTCCGTATACGGTAGAATTTCGTCGATTGTTAATCAAATAAGCCATGAACTCGATTTTTTGATAGAGGCGAAGCAAAGGATGAGGGAGATTCCAACCCTTTCAGATGATCCTGTGGTTGTCGTTGCCGGATATCCAAACGTCGGAAAATCGAGTCTTGTTGCTGCTATTTCCACAGTAAAGCCGGAAATTGCAAGCTATCCCTTCACAACAAAGAAGATATTCGTTGGGAAAGGGAAAATCGGAGACAAAATCTTCCAGCTCATCGATACGCCGGGATTGCTCGATAGGCCCATTTACAAGCGAAACGTGATTGAGAAGAAGGCCATTTCGTGCCTGAGATATCTAGCAAATTGCATAGTGTTCATAATCGATCCAACGGAGACGTGCGGTTACAGCATTGAGAATCAAACCTCCCTTCTGAACGAGATCAAAAGGGAGTTCAAAGTTCCCACAATATCAGTCTACAGCAAATCTGACCTTCACAAACTTCGCGATAGGCCGGCTTTCTCAGTGATAACCGGAGAGGGAATCGAGGAGATCAAATCATTGATTGAGGAATGCTTGGAAGTTCAAAATCAGATGACTCAAACAAACCAACCAAGCCCACCACCGAAGAAGAATAGATATGAAATGTAACCAGCTATAACCCCAGTATTAAGGAAAGGAAGTCCCGGATGAGCTCCTTCTCTGTTCTCCACCATGTAAATCAACAGGAATAATCCAAGAATACCCCCTAAAAGAGTAAGTAGGGCAGATACTTTGATGAAACCTATGTAAGGAGAATCAGTGAATACCTGCGCAGATACAACCAGAATGTTTGGGATGACCACATCCCCTAGTCCCATGAAAACGGCCTTGTCTTTAGATTCCTCAAGGTTCTTCAATTTGAAGGAGCGGGAGAAAGGGATTACAAAGAGCATAGGAAGCTTCATCTTCGTAATTGAGTCAGCTAAATCGACCATATGGCCAGTCTTATACACGGAGATGAAATCGTAAATTGCCAACGCAACTAAAAGGACGATTACGGGAAAGGGTGTGAGACTTATGCCGAAAATTGAAGTAACTCCCGCTGCGAGGAGCAAAGCTGTTAAATCGATGATGAACCAGTTAGGCCTACTTACGAGCAAAATTAGAAGAACCACAGAAAGGACAGCTGAAAAAATTCCCAAAAAAGGGTAAAGGACGTAATACATCGAGACGAAGATTAGTAAGTACATCAGCCACTGGATTAGGCTCTGCTTAAATTTAGCCACAACGAGAATGAAAGCCGTAAAGACTAAGATGATTGCAAAATAGTACACAGAGTTCATAACATCTTCGGGATCACTAAACGCCTGCATTCCAGCTTCCTTATAATCTGGAGAAGCCGCTAACGCCAGTATTACTGTCAAGACGTAGACGCATATAAGTAGATATCTTGCTTTCAACTTCTCACCTGTCCACTTTAAACAGCTTTAAACAGTTTTCAAGGAGTATAAAAACTTTCTTGAAAAACTTTATGATGCTTATTCTCAGATTTCTCTACACTTCATCACTCAAAAACTCTACCACTTTCACACCACCCGAATTCCTTATATTATTCACCACTCCTTCTTTTGTTCAGGTGATTCCAATGCAAGAATTGCAGGGTATGCATGATGTGCAAAGCACACAAATCGTAATTAAGGATGAGATTGAATTTGAAATCTCTGAGTTCTTCCTTGGGTTGGTGGAGAGGGCGAGGATTTGTGACTTCTACGAAACCAGCCAAACGGAGATGACAGAGATTATTGAGGGGTAACAGAGCAGATGTACAAGAACCAATAAGAAAAACACAAAAATGAGGAGGAAAATCCGCCTCGATCCATCTAATATTTCACATAAATTTTTTTACCCCTCATTAAAGCGAGTTTTATCGCTTTTCCCTTATCTTTGTCCTTTCTTATCCTTATCACACCCTTTCTTCCAACTGAGGCGGTGGTTATGTAATCATTCTCAGCGAAGATGTCCACCTCTCTCCCTTCAAGTCCCGGAGCATAGATGATCCACTGCTTCCTGCTTTCACCAACCTCAGCCTCCATAATTTCTCCTTTTCTTTTTTCCTTAAGGGGTTGAACGTCGATGCTTATCTTCACTTCATCCTCAATTCTTCGTATGTTTCTGCCCCTTCTACCGACAAGGAAGGAGATCTGATCTTCAGGAACCCTCACAATTGCCTTTCTATCGCTCAGAACATCAACATCATAATCCGTTACGAGGTCGGCCAAAATGGACTCGAGTATGGCCTTAATCTCGTCAGGATCCCTCTCTCCAACTAAAGGCATTACAACAACCTGCTCGCCATAGGTGTAGATTTCAAACTCAACCCTCTTTGAATTGAAATCGTGGACGTCTATGACCGGCCTCGCAAGATCCGCTTCGGTCATGCCTGAAGGAACTTTTACCGTGAATTTCAATTCATAGACTTTCACGATCCTCCCAGCATCGATGAAGATTACCGTATCGACAACCTGTGGAATTACACCGAGATCGACCCTTCCGACCATTCTCTGGATCGCGTCTATGGGCCTTGTCGCATGGGTAACGCCGATCATACCAACACCAGCGAGCCTCATGTCAGCGAAGGTCTGAAAGTCAGAAGTCTTCCTCAACTCATCGTAGATCGTGTAATCAGGCCTTACAAGAAGTAGGATATCAGCCGTGAGCGACATGTCTCCTTCAAGGGGGGCATACTGGGTTATTTCATCCCTAACCATAAGATCTCTCGGGCTCTCCATCGTTTTAACCATATAACCGTTCTCCATGAGGAAATCTGCAACACTGGCTGCGAAAGTCGATTTTCCCGCTCCTGGAGGGCCGGCTATTAAGATTCCCCTTTGTTTCTCGATGAATCTCCTTTTAAGCTCCTCGCTGACACCATATTCGTTAATAGATACCTTCGCAACTGGCCTTACTGCTGTTATTTCCATCTTATCAGCGAATGGCCTCTCGGCAATGGCGATCCTGAGATCTCTTAGCTGAACGACAGTTGCACCATGTCTTTCTATCTCAATACTACTGTCATCATCCTGCCTGGCTGCTTCGAGGATTTCATGTGCAATTTCTCTCAGCTCTTCCACGGTCATGGGTTTTTCGCTCAGTTTAACAAGCTTCAGATTGCCTATCCTCCCTCTCTTGGCAAAGGGTGGATTTCCCTCCCTCAGATGAACGCTTGCGGTATCTGGGGTGAAGAAAGATGTGATCTTCGTTTCTTCCGGTCTTATTCTCTCCTGCTTTAGGAGAATCGAATCTATGCCTTTAGCAAGGGACACGAGATACTGGACCCTATCACATGTGATAAGGGTTGCATTTTTTGCCTCAGCTATCTTCCTAATCATGTCATCGATGGCCCCTCCCTTTGAGAGTTTGATGTCCTCGAGTCTTGGTCTTTCACCTGCAAATTCGATTCCGATGTTCCTTTCCTCTACTATCCTTCTCAACCTTGTAACTTCTTCAAGCCCCTGATAACCGCTCATCTTTCCAAAGTTGGCCTGTGCTTCAAGCTCCGCTACAGCTGGCTCAGGAATGATTATTTTCCCCCGGAAATCTCTAGCTGACTCGAAAAACTTAGACAGTCTGCCGTCGATTAACGCGCTTGTGTCTACTACTATTCTCTCCTTCCCAGCAATTTCCAAGTGAAAATCAACACTCATTCGCTTTCACCCCATAAAACTCTGTAAAAGCAGGTTCTCTCCCCGGTGTGACAGGCGTTACCCTTCTGATTCACTAAATAGATTAGAGCGTCGCCATCACAGTCAACGAGGATCGACAGGACTTTCTGGGTGTTTCCAGAGGTTTCCCCTTTCTTCCACAAGCAGTTTCTACTCCTACTCCAGAAATGTGCATATCCGGTTTCCATCGTTTTCCTTATTGCCAGTTCATTTGCATAGGCGAGCATAAGTACATCCTTGGTTTCCACATCCTGAGCTATTACGGGAACAAGATTTTTTTCATTGAACTTGATTTCAATATCAACATCAGCCATCGAACCATCATCCACAAGAAGTTTTATAAATGCTGTGTAACTACTAACTAAAAAATCTGGATTAATTTGGAAAAAATTAATAATTAACCAATATTCAGGTGATGCAAATGAGGTTGTTTAACAGTGGTATAATATCACTCGATTCTCAGCTTGGAGGGGGGTTTCCTTCCGGGAAGCTCATCCTAATTTTAGAGGAACCTGGGACTGGAGGGGAGATCTTCACATTTCACATCTCAATAGAGGGAATAAAGAAGGGAGAAAAAGTTCTTTACGTTACCACAGATTACCCGGAACGGGAGGTTATAGAGAGTCTGAAGCTCTATTTCGATTTCACACCAAGCGATAACCTCGAGATCCTCGACCTCTTCACTCCCAGGACAATTTCACTTCTCGAAGAGGGAGACGTCAGGGCATTCATTAAGAGTACAAGAAGGGACTACCTCAGCGAGATAAAGTACAGACTGAATAAAGGAAATTATGACAGAGTGATAATAAACAATCTAACATACTTCCTGATGAACTACAATTTTGAGGAGGTCAACTCATTCCTCGGAGACCTAAATCTGCTCGCAAAGGTAAAGGATTGCCTCATAATCCTCCTACTAACGAAGGATATGTTCGATAAGAGGATTGAGACAGCCATAAAGCATCAGAGTGATGGTGTTATCGAGCTCACCCTCAAGGAAGTCGAGAACGAGATCCAAAGAAGACTGAAGGTGATAAAGCTCGAAAGATACGTTGTTCCTAAGAATATCCTCAGGTATGAACTCACAGACAAGGGCATATCGATGGAGTCGCTGATAAGGGTTATGTGATGCAAGGAAAACAAAAAGAACAGAGGAATAAAACTAAGAAATACAAAAAAAGAAATACAAGAAAAATGACGGAGTTGGTGGGATACAAAGTTTTAAGCGGTTTTATTGAAGTCGAGGATGTAAGAAGGTATCTTGAATCCTTAAAGGATTGTGAGGCTTCGATTATAGATGCCAACTTTGTTATATCTATGGATAACGTTAAATTTGCAACAGAGAAGGCGTTAAAATCATGGCAAGAGGGTAAAAACATTGCAAAAACCCTTCCAATGGAGATCCTGCTTTATGCTGCAGCTACAAGACAGATAAAGGATGCATTGAAACTAGGGATAAAAGAGGGCAAAAATACAGTTTACGCTGTCTTACTGAACTGCGATGAGTTGCCAGGATTTAAAAAGGGAGATTTCGAGAAAATTGAACCCAATGAAAATCAAATTGAAAAAATAAAGGAATTCTACGGGATAAGCGATGAAGAGCTGGAAATTGTGGGTATTGGAAGGCTGGATCTCCTGATTAGAGAAAGAATCGCCCTTTTTGATATAAGTAAATAAAGGGTTGTTAAAAGTCATTGAAAGTCATTATTAAAGTTCGACCCATTCTCTTATTCCCTCAATTTCAGTACCTTGGGAATCTCCCTCTCATAAGGTGGGAAAATAACTCCTTTCTCCGTTATCAGGGCGGTAACGTATTTGAGGGGTGTAGGATCGAAGGCTGGGTTGTAAACCTTGACATTTTCGGGAGCCATTATGCAATTTTTGCATTTCACATGGCAGTATTTCAGCTCTTCCGGAGACCTTTCCTCTATGATAACATCCTCCATCTTCCTCCCCCAGTCGAAGGTCGTTAAGGGGGCTGCGACGAAAAAGGGTATTCCATGCTCTTTTGCGAGCACAGCAAGCGTGTATGTGCCTATTTTGTTGAAGACTCCATCTCTGACGATTCTGTCGGCCCCAACGATCACCTTGTCAACCATCCCCTTTTGCATCACTATCCCC
>Ga0190363_1002624_pt1 | contig 10174 bp, 5 predicted proteins | sample 48721867_MG_FD_161272 | JGI IMG/M metagenome (GOLD analysis project Ga0190363, IMG submission 161272) | Hydrothermal vent microbial mat bacterial communities from Southern Trench, Guaymas Basin, Mexico - 4872-18-6-7_MG | ecosystem: Environmental > Aquatic > Marine > Hydrothermal vents > Microbial...
CGCCTCGCCCAGCCGCTTGGCTTCGGCAAACGTATGCACCTCGCGCGCGGGGCTGACCATGCCCCCCAGCGCCCCGTTGAAAAACAGCGCCAGCCCGCCCTGCTTCTCCTCAACCGCGGCGCGCAGGTAGGCCGCGTAGTCCGAGCTGACCAGTTTGTTCTCGCTCCACAGCACCTCGGGGTGGCAGGCCCAGTTAACCAGCGTGGCGATCGCTTTTCCATCTTCGCCCACCGCCTGGAGGATGGCGATCGTCGGGTCGAGCGCCGCTTCGTCGCGAAAGTTTTTCGAGGTCTCTTTGGGCTGGCGCGCTACCGCCCAATATAGCCGCGCGGGGCGCAACGCTGCGGCAGCCTGCTCCATGCACTGCGCTGTCCGCTGCTTAACCTGCTCCAGGTAACGCTCATCCACCCCGCTGTGCGTGCGGTCCGGCCCCCAGAGGCCGATCGTGTCCGGGGCAGAGTGCGTGTGCGTGCAGGCGATGATAATGTTCTCATGGGGGACGCTCGTTACGCGGCGGGCGATGTCCCGCACATCGTCGTGCAAAAGCCCGATGAGGTCGAGAGCGCGCAGAGCAACGCGCGTTTTGCCATCGTCGAGGACAAGGCAGCGGGCGAAGATGTCGTCGTGCGCGCCCAGGGCGCGGCGGTTTTCGTCTAACCCGGCAAGGAACAACCCCGGGCGGTCAGGGGTAAGCGCAACGCTCGCTGCGCCGGCAAGCAGCGGCGCTTGCCCCGCGGCCCCTGCGCTCGCCAAACAAAGGGCGAGCGCCGAGATGACCATCCACTCCGCATTCATCGCCCCTGCGTTCCCAGCGAAACTAACTGCCGCGGTTTGCCGGCAAGGCGGCGTACTGCCCTACGACTGCTCCGTTTGCTGCTCGCGCGCCTCGCCCTCTTCGCCGCCGTAGTAGCTGTAATAGTAGTAGTAATAGGTGTAGTAGTAAGCCTCGCGGGCCAGCTCCACCTTGTTCAGGCAGGCCCCAAGCAAGCGCGCCTTTGCCCGGCGGAGAATCTCGCACGTGCGCTCCGCCGCCTTGCGCGATACTCCGCCCATGTCCAAAACCAAAATTACCCCGCCCACCTTCGCGGCAAGCACCGTGGCGTCGGTAACCACAAGCGCGGGTGGGGAGTCGAAGAGGACGGCATCGAACCCCGACTCCATCTCGCGCATCAGGCGGTCCATGCGCTCGCTGTCCAGAAGCTCCGAGGGGTTGGGGGGCAGGGGGCCGCTCGCCAGGATGGTAAGGTTTTCTACGTCCGTCTCCTGCAAGCAGTCGTCCAGGCGCACGTCACCAGCGATGATGTTCGTCAGCCCTGGGTCATTGGCTAGGCCGAACATGCGGTGGATGTGTGGCTTGCGCAAATCGGAGTCCACAAGCAGGACCTTCTGCCCCGCCTGGGCCATAGCCACGGCGAGGTTGCACACCGTGGTCGTCTTGCCCTCCTCGCTCCCCGCGCTGGTTACCAGAAAGCTCCGCCGCTCAAGGTCGAGCGCGGCAAAGCGCAGGTTTGTGCGCAGCGCGCGGTAGGCCTCGGTAATCGGCGAGCGCGGCCCAAGCTCACTAATCAAAATATGCGGCCGCTCGCGCACGCGCGAGATTACCGCAAGCACGGGGAGATTAAGCCGCGTCTCCACGTCCTCGGGCGAGCGAATCGTGTCGTCCAGCGTCTCGGCAAGGGCGACGAACCCCAGGCCAACGAGCAGACCCATGACAATCGCCAGGGCGAGGTTGAGCATTTTTCGCGGCTTGACGGGCTTCTCGGGAAGCACCGCGGGGCTGACCACGTGCGCCTGGGCCAGGCTCATCGACTTCTGCACGCGCACCTCTTCGTACTTCTCGCGCAGCATCGTATAGATGTTCGCGGACACCGCGGCGTTGCGCTCTAGCCGCGCGAGCTGGCGCTCGAGCGTGGGAAGCTTGCTTAGCTCGCGCTGGCGCTTAGCGATCTCCGCGTGCAGCGCGAAGCTGCGCGCCTGCAGGGCCTTGGCCTCAGCCAGCGCTTGGCTCCAGTCGCGGATAAGCTGCTGATGGAGCTCGTTCAGCGCGCGCTCTTCGCTACGCACGATCGTTTGCAACTGGTTGTCGATCTCCTGGCGCAGCTTAGCGATCTGGGCATCGAGGTCGCGGATAACCTGGTGGTTTTCCGTATATTGGACAAGCTTGCCCGCGCGCTGGGCCTCGAGGGTTTGCAGTTGCGCCTCGAGCTGCTCCAAAATAGGGTTGCGCTCGATAATCGTCGAGGAGACGACTACTGGGCTTTGCTCGCGCAGGGCGTTCTCTAGGATCTCCGCGCGCACGCGGGCGGGCTTGAGCTCCGCCGAGGTCTGCGCGGCAAGGCCCTCGAGCTTGGCCAGCTCCTCGATGCGCGCGCGGCTTTCTTCGTCGACATCGATCACGTCGTGCGTCTTCTTAAACTTCTCCAGCTCCAACTCCGCCTGGGCGAGCTCCTTGCTTACCACCTCAAGCTGGTCTTTAATGAACTTTTCCGCGCTTTGCGCAGCCTCGCGGCTGAATTCTTCGGTGAGCTTGACGTACTCGTCAACGAGCGTGTTGGCGATGTCCCGGGCAAGCGCCGGGTCGGGATCGTAAACGCTTACCGAGATCACATCCGTGTCGCGGATGGTCTCGATCTCGATTTTCTTGCGCAGCACCTCCGGGGTAATGTCCCGCAGGTTTAGCTTTTCGATCGTCTTTTCCAGCAGAGGGCGCGTTTCCAAAAGCTGTTTTTGCGTCTCTACCGAGCGCGCGGTTGTCCCCAAAAGCTCAGCCACGGCGGGAAGCTCCTCGCCCCAGCGCGTAGTCGTCCGCGTGGTCCGCGCAAGGAGCAGAGCCTCGGCCTTAAAGATCGGCGTCTGCAGCCAGGTAAACACGGCGACCAGGCCGACAATGAGGCAGAACGAACCGATAAGCAGCCACTTCCGCCGCCGCAGGATATAGAGGTACTCTCGAGGGTCGGTTTGCCTTCGCTCGTCAGTCATTCCCGCGCACTCTCGCAATCCTCGCTTGCGCCCGCTAGAGCCCGAGAAGCGAAGTCAGCACGCTCACCGCACCCAGGCCGCGGAACATCTCGTCCGAGAAGAACGGCTTGGACTTGGGCACGAACAGAATGTCCCCGTGCTTTAGGGGAATGTTCAAGTCCGTCCGTCCCTCGTGAATTACCTTCCCCAGGTCAACATCGATAGCGATCTGCTTGCCCTCTACCTCGCGAATAAGCGCCACGTGATAGTACGAGCCGCGGCGGTATACCGCGCCCCCGGCCATGGCGATGGCGTCGGAGACACGGTCGCCGTCTTTGAACGTGTAGTAGCCCGGGTTCTGCACGTGGCCCAACACGGCGACCTGGCGGCGCAGCTCGGGAACGACGATCGTGTCCCCCGGCTGGAGGGCAACGTCTTTCGCGCCGTCCTTGCCCTCGAGCGCGGACTTGAGGTTAAGCTTAATTATCTGCCCTTGCCGGTGAATAGCTACGTTCTCCAGATCTGCGCGGTCGATAATCGCCCCGCCGGCCATGGCCACGGCCTCGGCCACGGTTTGCCCCGGGACGAACTCGAAGTAGCCCGGCGATCGGACGAACCCGAGCACGGCAACCTCGTTGCGCGCGCGGGGGACGATTATCGTGTCGCCGGGCTGGAGAACAAAGTTCTGCTCCTGCGCCCGCCCGGCGAGAATCTCGGCCAGGTTAATGGTTACCGGCTTCTCGCCCCGCCGCTGAAACGTGACGTGCTCGAGATCCGCCTGAATGTAGTCCGGGGGCGTCATCGTCGGGCGAATCACTCCCCCCGCGCGCGCGACGGCATCGCTCACCCGGTCGCCGGGGACAAAGCGGTAGCGCCCCGGGTTGCGCACGTGCCCGAGCACGGCGACCTCGTTTATCGCCGGGGGAACGATGACGATATCGCCGCGCTTGAGCAGGGGGTTGTCCTCGTCGGCCACGCGCCCTTGGGCAATCACCCGCTCGATGTTTAGCTGAAGCACCGTGCCATCGCGCCGCTTGAGGGTTACGTGCTCTAGGTCCGCGGGGCGAAAACGGGGGTCTTCCCCGCCCTCGACCAGCGCCCCGCCGGCGAGCGCAATGGCGTCCACCACGCGGTCGCCCTCGCGAAAGATCTTGCGCCCAGGGTTGTGCAGCGCGCCGAGCACGAGCACCTCGTTGCGCGCCTCGGGCACGAAAATCACGTCGCCCGGCTGCAGCACAACGTTGTCCTCGGGGTTCTTCCCCTCGAGGATCGCCTGCACGTCGATCGTCCGCGCCGGTCCGTTGAGCCGCTGCAGGAGCACGGCGCGGAGATCCGCCGTCGAGGGGTCGGCCCCGCCGGCGCGCGCGATGGCCTCCGTTATCCGCTCCCCGTCGCGCACCTCGAAATACCCGGGCATACGCACCTCGCCGAGAACGGAGATCGTGCTCTCCTGCTGGACGACGATCGTGTCGCCGGGCTGGAGAAGCACGCGCGCGGCAGGGTCGCCGCTGAGGATCGCCTGCAGGTCCAAGCGTATTACGGTGTGATCGGGGCGGATGAGAACGGCGCCGCGTAGGGAAGCCCGGCGCGCTTGCGAGCCCAAGCCGCCCGCGGCGGCAAGCGCTTCCTTTACCCCCCAGCCCGGCTTAAGATCGTAAACCCCCGGGCTCCCCACTTCTCCGAGGACGAACACGCGGTTTTGCCGATACCTGCGCACGCTTACGGAAACCTGCGGGTCCCTCCAGCCCCTGTCTACGAGACGAGCGACGATCTCGTCGCGCACTTGGCGCGTAGTCAGGCCCTCGACCTTGATCTCGCCCACGATGGGAAAGGAGATTACTCCGTCCGGTCCGACGATCAGCCCGTTGGGCTTGCCGATGGTCGTCAGTTGTGGCTCGCCGTAGACGACGACGTCGAGCTCGTCCTCGGGCCCCAGGCGGTATTCCTGCGCCGCAGCGCCGGCGCTGCTCAGGACGACAAAGCCAAGCGCCAGGCAAAAAGCCACCCGCGTGTTCATGCTCGCCAACCTCCCTCACCCAGCCAAGCGCAGCGGAAAAACCATTGCCGTGGGCAAAACCCGCGGCAGGCGGCGCATCGTGCCCGCCGTCGGGCGCGTGCGTGCGCGGCTTTTTCGTTTCCCCTTACCGTGCGAGGAGACCTTGCCCCAAGCCAATGTTTTCAACCGCCCCGGCCCCGCGCGGCGCAGGGGATCTCGCGCACCTCGCGCCCCTCGAGCACTGCCGCGGGGTTGTCCTCGGTAAGGACGCGCGCCGCCTCCTCGCCCAGCCACGAGGCGGCCACTTCGGCGGCCGCGCGCAGGCTGTAATACTTGCGCCCCGGGCCGTGGGCGTCGCTCGCGACCAACTGCGCCCACCCTCGCTGCAAAAACGTTCGCGCTGTGCGCCGCGCCAGCCGGCCGTGCCGCCCGAGCAGCGAGGCCGCGTCGAGCTGCGCGAGAATCCGCTGCCGGGCTAGCGGCTCAAACAAGCTCGGCCGCCGCTGATAGGCAACAACGCGCTCCGGGTGGGCGACGATCGGCGCAAAGCCCCCCAGCGCCACGCGAAACAGCACCTCGGCGAGCATTGGTGGGGGCTCGACAAGCGACGTTTCCACAAGCAGATAGCGCCCCGCGGGGGTAATGGCGCACGCGCGCAACTGAGCGATCTCGGCGACATCGATGTCGGCCACCGCCTTCTCCCGCCCCAGCTCCAGGCGTAGGGGAATTCCCTGGCGCGCAAGCTCGTCGCGCAACGCATCGTATGCCGCGCGAACCTCCTCGTCGGTCGCCTCATACAGGCCCTTGAACGCGTGCGGCGTGGCTACCGCCGCGCTTGTCCCGTCGGCGACCAGCGCTCGGGCAAGCTCCAGCGCCTGCTCCATGTCCTGCGCGCCGTCGTCTACCCCGGGGAGAATGTGGCAGTGGATGTCGATCATCGTTTGCGCTCGCTCCCGCGCCGAGCAGCTATTCTCGCGCTCCCCCTCCCGCCCCTTGGCCGAGGATTTGATATACTTCGGGTGCGGCAAGCTTGCCGCGGCGCAAAGCGTAGGGGCAGAGCAATGGCCAGGCTGGCGATGTTTTTCGATCGCGACGGCGTGATCAACATCGCCCCGCCGCTGGGCGAATATGTGACCACGCCGGAGCAGTTTCGCCTGCGCCCGGGCGCGGCAGAGGCTATTGCCGCCGCCAACGCCGCGGGATATTTGGTGATCGTCGTCACCAATCAGCGCGGCGTGGCCCTCGGGCTGATGACCCTCGCCGACCTCGATGCGGTGCACGAGAAGATGCGGCGCGAGCTTGCCGCTGCCGGAGCGCACGTGGACGATATTTTCGTCTGCACGCACGACCGCGACGCCAACTGCGAGTGCCGCAAGCCGCGGCCGGGGATGATCCTCGCCGCAGCGCGCAAGTGGAACATCGACCTCGCGCGCTCGTTCGTCCTCGGCGACTCAGAGAGGGACATCGAGGCCGGCGAGCGCGCGGGCTGCCGCACGGTGCGCATTACCGAGGACTATGGCCCGCTCGAGGCGGTAAGGGATATCCTCGCAGGCAAGCGCTAGGCGCGGGCTATTGCCCAGCCCCTGCACTCTCCTCCGCCGGCAGCTTTACCACCCACTCGCGAACCCAGCTCGGCAGGTCCGGCGCGGCGCCGGAGCGCAAAAGCTCGCGCCACGCGCCGTCGCTAAGCAGGTCTGCCGCCGGGCGCTTAAATTCGTAAACCGAGTATACCGCGCCCTGGCACAGCACCGGCTTGCCCTCTTGCAAGCAGATAGCATAGATGACCAGCGGCCGGCCAAGCGCGATTTCCACGGCTTGGCCTACGTCTTCGTTGACATAGGCGTCGGCAACGCGCGCGACGACAAGCTCGTCCGGGGCGTGCAGGGGCACTTGCGCCAGATGATAGGAGCAGCTAGCGAAGACGTTGTTAAACCACCCAGCAAACTGGCGCAGGATTTGCTCATCGGAAAGCTCAATGTCGGAATAGACTTCCGCGGCGGCGGTCATGTCCAGCTTGTCGAGCAGGGAGCTTATTGTCCCCGAGGCCCCATACAAGGCATCGTCGGAGAGATAGCCCAGCGTGCGGAACTTGCCCGTTATCTGCCCCAGGCCCGCCTGTAGGCGGTTGAACAGCGTTAGCGAGGGCTCGGCGCACACGCGCGGCCCCGTGGGCGCGGGGACGATCTCGCGCAGCTTAATGGGCAGCTTCTCCAGCGTTAGCGCGCGCGGCGGCCGGCGGCCGTAGCGATGGCACAGCTCGGCCCACGCCCCAAGCGCGGTCATCAGGCACTTGGCCGGCCAGGCCTCGGAGCGCGCGAAGGCAATGGGGCAGTGCTCGTCGCGCTTGGCGAGCTGCCGCACGCAATCTACGGCAATTCCGGGGATGCTCTTCAGCCACTCTGTGCTCTCCACCTCGCCCAGGGCGTTCTTAAGCGAGGCGAGCTGCTCGTCGTAGCGGAGGTACTCCGTATCGCCGTCGTGCTGCAGGAGCTTTAGGGCGTTTTCAAACCCCAGCGCTGCGGCAAGGTCCAGCCCGCGGGGCAGCCCGCGCTTTACTGACCCGCTAACGGTAACCGCGGTAAACGGCCGCTCGCCCCCTTGGTAGGGGCCCACGGCATCGAGCAGAAGCTGCGCCAAAAGCGCGTAGTCGGCGCGCACGGGCCGGCCGAAAAGCGAAATTCCCAGCGGCTCGCGCGGCTTTGTGTTGGGCGGGATGAGCTGCTTGGGCACGTTCTCACGCAGCTCGGCAAGCGCCTCTTCGGCAAACTGCTTAACCTTCGCCTCGTCGGCGAGGCCGCTTATGCTTGGCGGGCCGCCGAATGTTTCCTGGGCAAGCTCCCAGCAGCGCTCGGGAGCAAGCGTGTCCGAGGGGCCGTTGAAGTAGCTTTCGGTAACGTAAATACGCTTCCAGACGTAGTGCACCGGGCCGAGCTCGGTCTCCGCCTCATAAAGTGCTTTGCACAGGGCGAGGGCGCACTTAGCCCAGCGCAGGTTGCGCCCGTTTTCCCTTTGGGCGAGGGGCAAAACGGCCTCGCCCAGCCAGCGCAGGGCGGGGAAGTATGTGTCGCGTAGCGCGGGGCAGTCGCCATAAAGCCCCCGCGGGGCAAACTGCGCGTAGTCTATCTCATAGCCCAAAAGCGGCGAGCGCGCCGGCCCCTCCGCCGCTTTGACCTGCTGCACTTCGGCGGCAACTGCTTCGGCGAGGGCCGGCGGCGCGGGAACAAGCTCCGGCTGCCCCAGCAACCGCGCGCCCACAGCGAGCAGCGCCTGCGCATCGTCCACCGCCTGCCGCGCTTGTTCCTCCGCCGCCTCCTGTCTCAGGCTGGTCAGCTTCTCCCCCACCGTGCGCAGCAGCGTGGCCATGTCCTCCTTAAGAAAAGTGGTCTCTAGCATCAACTGATACCAGTTAGCCACGCGGAAAAAAGCAAAGATCGCCGCGTCGGTTGTCGCCAGCGGAGTAAACCCCTGCTCCTCGCACCGGTCGTAGACGTCGGCGAACGTCTGCACGCGGGGGTCGTCAACGAGGACGAAGTGCTGCTCGGCGAGGATTGCTTGCGCCTCTTTGGGGATTTGCGCAAGGAGGCTTTCGTCAAGTTGCGAGAGATCGATCGGCGTTGGCGGGCCGCTTGGGGTTGGCGTCTCCTCGCCCTCGTGTTCCTTCGGCGGGGGGGTGAGCACGACAATGCCCAGGGCGATAGCCACCCCAAGCAGGACGAGAACGACGACGATCGTTCTGAACTGCATTAACCTTCCACCTCCGGCGCTGTGCCCTGCGGAACGCGAAAAGTTGCCTGTGCTGGCGATTAGTGCGCAACGTTCATTCTATTGTAACGCGCCGCGTGTGACCATATTCCGCGCCGTTTGTTTGCCTTGGCCCGCTCGGCCTCTGATCATGCCTGCCGATTGCCTGTCGCGCAGGATGCCGCGCACACGGCCGAGAAGCTTCGCGGTGAACGTTTTGCTGTCCGGGGCGAGTGCCATGGGCCGGGCGTGGCGCAAGTTTGCCGTTTTTCTTTTCGCGCTGCTTGCCCTTTCCGCGCGGGCCAGCGCGGAGTGGTGGGAGCAGGGTCGATATACCTGGTATTACAAAGACGACTGGCGGGCGCAGTTTATCCGCGGCGGCGGGCCGTTTAGGAAAACCTTTCGCTTAGACGAGCCGGTCCGTGTGGCCTATCTGCAGGTGTGGGCGCGCGAGTATCGCCTGCTCGTCAACGATGTTCTCGTGGGCGAAGATGCAGACGTTGGGACGATCGAAAACTACGACATTACCAAGCTGCTCCGCCAAGGGGAGAACACGATCGTCCTCGATGCCCGCGGCGAAGCAATCGCCGAGGGCGAACTCGTTTTGCGCTCCGGCCGCACGATCGCCATTCGCACCGACGCCTCGTGGGGGAAACGGGGCACGCGCGCCTCGCGCGAGCGCGCGAGCGGCCCGCGCGGCTATATGGGCAACTGCCACAACGCTCTCATCCCCACCTATACCGCCGAGCAGAAGCTTAAGGCGCGGGTGAACTACGTTCTTGCCGTGAAAAACCGCCTTGCCCTGCGCGACCTGCTTGTGCTGCACGAGCGGGCGAACCCCGCGGCGCTGGCGCAGCCCCAAAGCCCTGAGCTAGAGATGATCCGCCGCGTGCGCGGCGACATCGCCCGGCTTGAGGCCCTCGGGCCTGAGGCAGTCGCAGCGGCCAAGCGGGCGCTGGCCTCGGCCGAGGTCTCCCCCGCGCTTGGCCGCGTGGCTGAATATGAAAATGTCGCGCGCGAGGCGGAGCGGCGCGCGGAAATTTTCGCCCAGGTTATGGACCTGCGCGCGGAGATCGCCTCGCTGTGGCACGCGGCAACGGTGTGCAAGGAGCGCGCAGGGGACGCTCCGCAGGAGGCCGTGGCATGTCTCTATCGCGCGCAAAAGAGCTACCTTAAAGCCCGACGGGCCGCGGCCCAGGGCGGTTCGCTGGAGTCCATTGCCGCGGCTCTTTCCGCGGGGCGGAGCGAAGCTCAGCGCGCTCGCGAGCTGCTCGAGCGGCAGCTTGGCCTGTTCGTTGACCCAATAAACGTTTCGCGGCGCAACCGCCTGGGCTGGGTGACGACCACGCTGCTTTTGGGCAACGACCCCCTATGGTGGGAGTTTAGCCTGGCCCCCGCGGGCTGGCCCGGGGTTGAGCTGCAGGGCCTGTGGCGGTTTTCGCTTGACCCGGAAAACCGCGGCGAAAGCGCGCGCTGGCC
>Ga0190363_1002626_pt1 | contig 10169 bp, 6 predicted proteins | sample 48721867_MG_FD_161272 | JGI IMG/M metagenome (GOLD analysis project Ga0190363, IMG submission 161272) | Hydrothermal vent microbial mat bacterial communities from Southern Trench, Guaymas Basin, Mexico - 4872-18-6-7_MG | ecosystem: Environmental > Aquatic > Marine > Hydrothermal vents > Microbial...
AGGGAGATCAAACGCCTCCTAAACTACGACTTCAACACACTCCTACTAACCCACGGAAAAAACATAACAAAAAACGCAAAAGAGAAAATAAAAGAACTCTGCAAAAAACTAGAGATAATCTAAAAAACCCTAAAGATGAGGTCTACATAGGAGCTCCTTCAAATCCGCCTTTTTCACCCTCTCCACAAGATCACAAAGCTCCCCCAGAAACCTCTCCATCACAGGCCTAATCCTCTCCGCCGAAGCCCCCGAAGCATCTAAAACCTCCCCAGCCGACCCCACAACCCCACTATCCGAGAGATCTATAGTATCCCACGGAAACACAGCCCGCCCAATCCTACCCAACCCCTCCATCTCAAGGGGTCCGAGAAACCTCCTCTGCTCCGCCTTAGGAGCCCGCTCCATCCTCACAAGATGAGGATGCCAATACAAATTAGCACTCGTCTCCCCCGCACCGGCGTGGCCTCCCCCAATCTCCAACATCTCCATAGGAAAAGCCAAGACAACAAGAGCGAAGACCCCATGCCCCCTCCTCAACTGACCCGCAACCTCGAGGAGGCTCGCAGTATTACCCCCATGCCCATTGATGAAGATGATCTTCCTAGCCCCATGACTCACAACAGATAGCGCGACAGCTTTCACATACTCTCTGAAGACCTGTGGAGGAACCCAGAGGGTTCCAGGGAACTGTCTATGATGCTCCGAAACACCCACAGGTATCACAGGTAAAACCAAAGTCCCCGTCCTCTCACCCACAACCTTACTCACAGCCTCAGCATTCAAGAAGTCCGTACCCAACGGATTATGAGGGCCATGCTGCTCCGTACTCCCCACCGGGAGGATCACCGTATCACAACGAGAGAAATAATCCCTCGCATCAACCCAGGTTATCTCAGCCAGCTGAACCATCCAAAACCAATTCGAGATAGACTTGATAAGATTACCGCCCCCATAGGGAATCGTAGTTATCAATAAAAGCAAGTCATGGAATATTGAAGGGAGTTCATGAGTCTCTTCGGAGCGCTTCGAGACTTCCTTCAAAAACAATCAAAGAACTATAAAGTACTCCTCATAAGGGGAGCCGCCGCCTCCTTCCTCATGCAACTCTCCCAGAACTTCGATAACATCTACATCGTCGAGCTAGGCGCAACCCCCCTACAACTTGGAGGAATAAGGGCCGTTGGATCCGCAGTCAGCGCCGTCTTCTCCATCCCAGCTGGCTGGCTCTCGGATATCTACAGTATCAAGAAGATCCTCCTCCTCGGCATGGTGATACAGATCCTCTCAATCACCTTCTACGCTTTCGCTCAGGATTGGAGATGGATCATCATAGGAGTCATCTTCGGCACCCTCACCATGACCCTCGTATGGAGAACCCAGAGCATCATCATAGCCAACAGCCTCACAGATAGAGATCGAGCTAAAGGATACGGCTTCAGAACCGCCATCATACAGCTCTTCAGCCTCTTCGCACCCACAATAGGGGGAGTTCTCGTCCACCTCTTCGGAGGTATCTCCATCGAAGGCATCAGGCCCCTCTACTACATTCAACTCGCAGGCTACGCCATCATCGCCATCTACGTGGCGATAGAGCTTGAAGACATAAGATTCAAGATGGAAGCAGGTGCCAGAAGGCTGCTAACGGGCTTCAGGGAGATGTTTAAAAGAGGAAGAGCCCTCAAGAGATTCGCACTCCTGCAGGCCCTTGGCTCGATCACATGGGGCATGAGCATGCCCTTTCCCTTCATCTACGCCGTCGAGTATAAGGCTGCCAACTCCCTAATCGTCGGCTACATGGGCACCTGCCTCGTGCTGATCTCAATGCTGGTGGCCATACCCCTAGGAACACTGGCGGATAGCAGGGGGAGAAAATTCACGATATTCCTCACCCGCCCCTTCTTCTACGCCAGCAACCTACTCCTAATCCTCACCCCGCCAACCATGCCCTGGCTCCTCCTCATAGCCTGGTGCTTCCGCGGCGTCATAATGGGCAGCAATGCATGGATGACCATGAGCATGGAGCTCGTCCCACCGGAATATAGAGGTCGATGGACAGGTCTAACAGGACTGCTCCAACACCTAACCAGGATCCCAGCGATGCTCATCGGCGGATACCTATATCAAAACCTCGATCCAAGACTTGTCTTCATCATCCCAATTCTTGTTGATGCAATTATCAGAATGCCGATATTATACACAATACCAGAAACATTGAAAGATCGAAATGACTTGACTCTCTAAAAAGTAGATGAGTATTTGCCTATTGATACCCTGTAGAATTGTCGAGGAATATCTTAAAACTCCTGGCTAAGGGAGGAAAAACATTATAACCCAATAATTCTCTTCCTCCTTTTAAACTATTTAACTACATCCATCAAATCATGAGAAAGTTCCTAGAGAATATCTCTCCTAGTGAGTTAGAGAGGATGTCTCTCGCTTTCTCTATACCCTCAACTTCACTTAGTCACTCGATCTTGACAATAAATCGCCTTCCTCTTGATTTCTATATCTTTTAGCATGATAGAAGAGATTATACAGACAACCCACTCTTCTGATGTCGTCAGTCGTTATTAGGAATTCGCCGCTGCTAATAAGAATGGCCTCACTCCATTGAGTGGCCTCGTTGGTTATTGAGAAGCCTCATCCTACACTACCGTAGAGGGCGGGGAAGTTAATTCTCTCCATCATCGGACTCGTTGAGATGAATTTAGATTTACGATTTTCCGGATCGAAGTGGGTGTTAGAGGCCCTAGTTGATTCCTTATAGAGTTTGAGGGTTTGGAGAGCTACTTTTCTCCACCCCCTCTTTGAGGCCCAGTCTCTGAGGGCCCCAGCGACCCTTCGCCTGAGGGATGGATCATCCAGGAGCCTCTCCAATGTTTCTGTTAGGGCCTCCACATCGCCTGGCTTTACCAGCATGGCGTTAAGGCCATCCTCAAGATCTTCTAGGAATCTAGGTATCGATGTCGCTATGATGGGTTTTCCCAAGAGGGCGCATCTCCCCAGCGCTCCACTTGCACCTATCACGCTGTCGTCTGTATAGGGTAGAACTATGATATCTGCCGCGGAGAGATATAGGTTAAGTTCATTATCTGGGACAAATTTATTCATGAAGATTATTTCCTTCTCCACACCGCTTCTCCTCAGGGCTCTCTCGATGGAGCCTATATACCATGGATTTTCAATTTTGAGGCGTGGATGATACCCTCCAGCTATTATAAGTGTGGCGTCATGATGCTTTTCCTTCAGTCTTGAGAAGGTCTCTACGAGAATCTCTACCCCTTTTCCCGGGATTATAAAGCCTGTGAAGACTATCACATCACCACTCAAGCCCAGCCGGAGCTTGGCATCCTTAAGGGGCTTCACCTCGGTGACTCCATGAGGTATCACCTTAATCTTCCTCTTGTCAAATCCATATTGTTGGACTAGAATCCTCTTCATCAGCTCCTTGTGAACTATGACCACGTCAGAGAGCAAATGTAAGAGCTTCGTAACGAGGATCATTAGACCCCTCTTTATGGAGGGAAATCTACGCCCTACACCATGTTCATAGAAGAAGTCTTCATCAGCTTTATTGAGTAGTATCACGCTATGCATTGTCAATATGATGGGCCTCCTCAGGAGTCTTAAGAGCATCAGAAGGAAGGGGAAGAGAACCGAATACTTCCTCGCACCATAGACAAGATACTCATGCTGCACATGTATAATATCGGGTCTTTCATGGGTCGTGGCCCTAAATATCTTTAAGAGATAGGTTAGAGTATGTCTCCTCCAGCACCTCACAACTTTCACACCTCTCACATCCTCGATCTTCAAGGCTCCTTCGTCCCGATTTGCGATGACAGAGACCTCTATATACTTCGCAAGCTCTGAGGCAAGGCCCTTAGAGTAGATAGCTATCCCGCATCGATCCGGCGGATAAGGTGTGATCAGACAGCACTTCATCCAGACACCAGCTTTGCTTTTAAAAGCAAGGTTCCTCTTCTTACTGTTGAATAATCTGAAGTCGTATAGGTGCTTTCTGAGAGTTCTGATTAAAAGGTTTGCAACGGTACATGGATAGACCTTTCCATAGGGCTTGAGGAGACACCTCCTCGCAGCCATGCGAGGTATAACTTGCCTATCCAGCTGTTTGAGCCACTCTAAGAAGAGGGTGTAGAGCCCCCTCCTATCAAGGCTGAGGGCTGAATCATTATACATCTCAGCCAAACTCCTATACATAATTACGCCTCCTATGAATAGTCAAAAAATTAAATATATACATCATAATACCTATGTATGATAAAAGGCTGATAGTGAATCCTATGAGATATTCCCAACCTAAACTATATTTAAAAATAACCTTAATTGGATATTGAACTCCTTCTGGGATAGATATATACATGAAAGATGGCCCAGCTTCATAGATATTTAATTTAATTTTTCTTCCATCAACATCTATGAGATAAGCTCTCCAGTTCTTAAATATATTCTCCTTAAATAGAACTCCATTTGCAGGTTCTTGGATATTGATTATCACTTTCTCAGGATTTGGCCTATCGAAGTCATATTTAACCAGGCCGAAGCGTGACTTCCCAGTTGTCCACGCTATGAGCCTAAACCAGAAGAGTGATTCCCAATAGTTTCTGTGGCAGGAGATGTGGAAGGGTAGATTGAAGCCGCACCAGGCCACGCGTCCGTCTCCGTATCTGCCTATGACGACGAGGGGATGTCCTTCCTCAAAAACTATAGGCTCTGCCCAGCCCCTAACTGTCTCGTTGTCTGTTGCCGAAACTCCCCAGGGCCTCAAGCCATAGAGGGGTGGTGAGAAGAGATCAAATCTTATACCCTCAGTGATCTCGTTGTGGATGTGGGTAATATTCCAGGTTAAACCAAAGTCCGTCGCATAGGTGGACTCCACAGGACAAGGGAGAGGTATGAAGCGGCTGTTGGAGTCGGGGGAGTATCCCGTCTCTATGATGAGGGAGCCACCCTTCTTTACATACTCCTCCAGGAGCCCCCATGCCTTGGCTCTATCATGCCAACTATAACCCCTAATCAAAACGGCGTCAAACTTTAAAAGCTCATCAAGGGTATAATCATCAATATATTGACTTCCACGTATAGGAATAACATATAAGCTATTTCTATTTGAGTACATGAAAGCTGTGAAGGTGTCGCAATATGCATTAAAGTCCCCTATTATAAGTAAACTTATAGTATTTGAAACAACAACAATTGGTGTGACATTCTCATAAATAAACTCATAATAATGACTAACCTTCCCACCTAAAATAAGTGAAGACATTTCAATGAATTTTTGATAATGGGGAATTTTCGCATCTTTTACATATAAGTCGTCTCTTGCTAATATCCACTTAACACCATACCAATCTAAAAGAAAATTACTTTTATTATACTCATCTCCTTCTTGAAAAATAAGGGTGTATAATTCTCCAAGTTTTGGATTAGGAATACCCTGACCATAATATTCCCTAGTCTGAGGAACATCATATATATAATTAAACCATTGACTAGCATAGGCATCTTCCCCAGCAATCCCAACCCTAAAGTGATAACTCTTCTCAGGGATATTTAGTGAAGCTTTAACATTTTCAAGAGAGCTTCTATTTTCATATCCAAGAGGAGACCTAAATTTTTCCATTAATCCCTCCATATCACTAGAAGAAGTAAATACATGGAAAAATATACATCCAATTAGCAGAAATATGGGAGTTTTCTTTTTATCAATCAAAGATAGTAAATATGTTAATGTTGGAAGTATGGAGAATGTTATAATTATCATCGCTATATCTGGATCAAGTTTTTGTGTAGCAAATATAAATAACACTATAGATGTCATAATAGACCAATATAATATTTTATTTTTTAGTACAACTCTTTCTTTCATCGTAAAAATGATGATTAAAGCTATAGTTAGAACAAGTACTATTGGATTTGGATGTCTCCCCTGTGCATCTAAAGGTAATTTCGTGAAGGGATTTAAGAAAGATTCTAACGGAGCTTTTGTGACAAGAGGATTTGCTGGCATGGGAGAAATGAATGGTATTGTGAACCATGCCGTGAATAGGAAAACCATAATTATAGTTTTAATGATCGTCTTAAATTTATTAATGAGATCTTCTAAAAATATCATATATAGAAAGAAGCAACTAATTATGGCTGTCGCCCCAAAGGCTAGATGGAAGAGTGTGGAGATCGATATCATTAGGGATGATATTATTAAATATTTATTGTTTCCATTTTTCACAAATTTCATTGAAGCGTATAGAGTTAGGGTATAGAAGGCTGCGGAGGATATTCTGGCCATGAGTCCTCCAATGGTGTACATTCTCCAGAAGGCTGGTGTTGTAAGTGCGATCGCTGATGCCAAGAGGGAGAGGCCTTTATCTCTTGTGATCTCCCATATGAATCCATAGATTCCAACGGCTGTCAGGCAGTAGCTTATAAAAAGCATGAGAACGGCAGCCTCAGGGATGTCTACGAAGGGGAGATATGTTAATGCTGCTGTAGTTAAGTAAAAGAGAGGAGGATACCATCTGAAAAGAGGCATTCCGCAGCCCCAGAGATGATTCCACCTAAGATGGGGGAAGTATGAAAGGACAAACCTAACCTTTGCGAGATGGGATATGGAGTCACAGCCAATGGGTATTGGATATATCTTCCATGCATATAGAGTAGCTCCAGTAAAAAAGGTCATAATCGCAATTATGATCAGGTTAATTGTATGAGATGATATATTTAATTTTATGATGGGTTTAATCTCTCTAATTTTAACTATCATTGTATTAGGCTTCATTTGAGTTCTTAGTTTTCTCCTTTTAATCAGAGAATACATGAAAGTCATGAAGAAAAATGCGGAAAGAATTATACCAATAACTTTCCAAATATCCCAATATTTGTATCCCCCCTCATCTAAATTAATTTTTGTGACATTTCTAACTTCATATATTTCTGCGTATCTTAAATCATCGTTTTTGATTTGGATGAAAAACTTCCCATTCTTAAACTTCTCATATGCATATGGTGAGTTAATTAGCATCCAATACCTATCTACTATAATGTATTTGATATGATAATTTATGGCCATTTCATAGACCTCTGTGGCATTTAGTCTCCATTTAACCAAGTAGTCGAAGTCGAAGGGCTCTGGCCTCGTGGCTCTCCCGCCCTGGTCGAAGCCTCCGAGAACCTGCCTCACATTAGGGTTGAAGGCGTTAAGCCATTGTGTCCCCCGATAGCTGTCGCCATACATCACGTAGACCCTGTAGGATTCATTGAGGTGGTCTGCGAGCCAGGTGGCTGTTAGATATTCATCTGTGGATTTGTAAGTGTCGTCAACTACGGCGTAGGCGGCATATTTAGGGAGATAGACATATAGGAGAAGACTGCTGATGAGTATGACGATTAAAAGCGAGATCCCGCGCCATTCCCTCTTTGCATGCAGTTCTATTTGTTCCTCTAAGACCTTGATGGTGAAGGCTGATAGAAGAACTAGGGAGAATCCTATGTTCAGTATGAGTCTGACGCTCTGTAAGCCGATGATGTAAGCAATAATCGTCGTTGAGAGGAACCATATGGTGAGCATGGCGCCCCTCCGATCTTGGAGTATCAGCGCTAGTATGGTGCCCACAAGTCCGAGGAGGGTTATGGGTAGTTGGATAGCTGTCATCCAGCTCGGTGGATGCATTTGAAAGAGGACGGAGAAGAGAGGTGGAGATCTACCCTTACCGACGGAGAGAAAGACTCCTATACCATGAGGTAGTATGGCTGGGATATACCACCATAGTGTGAAGCCCATTAAGCCCTGAATGCCCAATATTAGAAGGTGTCCCATTCTCTCAGGGGTGGAGTATCTATCAGGCTCAGGCTCCGTCGGGGCCAAGCCTCCTCGAATTAAGAGGAAGGGGATGAGAAGGAGCATGAGGTCTATGGCTGAGAGCATGCTGGATAACAATACATAAGAGGCGGCGAGGGTTGAGGCCACTATCTCCCATTTCCTTCCCTCAGCTAGGAATCTATCAACGAAGTATAGGGTCCAGGGAACCAGGGCGGTTCCCATCAATCGAGCCGTCTCCCAATAATGGCCCTGAAAGGAGACGAAGTTGGCGTGAGTAATGGACCACAGGACAGCTGCCAGGATGCCGGCTGTGGAGGAGGCGAGGAAACGGGAGGCGAAGAAGTATGTACCGATGACGTAGAGGGCGTAGTAGATGAGGCATAAGGCATAATAGGTGGTTAGGATATTTCCCGTAAGTCTAATGGCGATGTATGGAATAATCGTCGAGAGAGGCGGATAGAACCTTAAGAGTTCATAGCCAAAGTACCATACTGGCGTATAAAGCTTGAAGCCGTTTGATAGGAGGATCTTGATCTTCGCTATATAGAAGGCGACGGTGGCGTCGAGATGATCATGGGGATACCCCTCATGGAGGGTTCCCCTGAGTAGAAGATAGCAGAGGATGAAGAGTGCGATGGAGCAGACAATATGGATAATTAAATCCCTAGTCGGCTTGGCTTTCTTTCGCTCCTTAGGTTTCTCCACCCACTCGGCGATGGGCTTTCCCGTCTTGACGAAGAGTTTGAAAAGTTCTTTTAAGAGCTCTAGGGAGACTCCCGATCTATAGGCCATCTCCACATGTCTGAAGCCGGTATCGTAGTCTTTAGCGTCATAGTAAGCCCAGGCGAGAGCGTAGTGGGCCTCCCCCATCTCAGGGTTGAGCCTCAAACATCGTCTCCAGCTCTCCACAGCTCTATCTCGCTCCCCAAGGGTCGCATAGACGCATCCTAAGCCGAAGAGGGCGTCCGCATCCTCTGGGTCTACCCTCAGGGCCTCCTCGAAGAAGGCTCTGGCCTCCTCTAGTCTTCGCTGTCGTATCAGCTCGAACCCCTCTTTGAGGTCCGCCCTCTCCAGGCTCATTTCACCATTCACTGAACGATTCCAACCTTTGGGTGAGGAGAGGGTGTAAAATATGTTTTATGAAGCATAAAACCAAGAGATAGAATTAAATCCCATATCCGCAGCCTAGCAATCTTCAGCTTCTCCTCCCCGGATTACTCGAAGGGTCTTGAGGAGCTCGCCGACGAGGACGGCGAGCATAACTATGTAGACGGCGTCCATCTTGATCGGGGTTTGAGGTCATCTGATATAAGGGCTGTGGATGCCAAAGCATTTTAAAGCCCGAGATTCACATCAACTTTGGTGCCGAAATGGTTGAGAAGGTTTCTATCGAGATCAGGAAGGACCTCTACGACCGAGTTAAGGAGGAGGTTGAGCGGAGTGAGGGCGAGTTTAAGAGCGTTGAGGAGTACATTGAGTTCGTCCTAGAGGAGCTCTTAAGCGAGGAGGAAGAGGAGGAGGTTTACACTAAGGAGGAGGAAGAGGAGATTAAAAGGAGATTGAGAGCTCTGGGATATATCTCATAGAAGACTAGATCTCGAGTGGCTGAGTCAGTTTATCCGGCTGATAGCATGGAGGTGTCTTCTCCTCCTTAAGTTTCTCAACGAAGTCTGCGATCTTCCTCGTGATCTCCCCCATAGAACCCGGATCACAGGAGATTCCGATGACGTGTCCATTGTAGGGGAAGAGGAAGAAGTAGAGATCCCGATAGTAGATGGCGGTGAGATTTAAGCGTCCAACCCCTGATTCTCCCTCGAACTGTCTAAAGGAGTCGACGACTATGGAGAAGATGATCTTCAGCTTATCCTCCTTATCCAACAAGACCTCAACGAGGCCGGGGCGGCTCTTCATGAAGGAGGTCGTCCCAAATTCTCCTATAACCCCAACCTTCCTCACATGGGGATCCAGCGCCAGTAGGGCGTCTAGGAGCTTCTCTAACTCCATGATTGGCCGCTCCTCCCTATCTAAGATATTTAAAAAAACTTTATGAATTGAAAATAGAGATCAAGATAAATGATCCTTCAAAAAATGAAGAACGCAAATTAATCTTTATTAACTCTCTTCTCTCAATTATCTTGGTCGGTGAGCCGGTGGGCGGCCTCCGAGCCCCGATGAGGGCTTGGGGAAACTCCACCCACCAGGCAGGGCCGCGGCGCCGCGAGGCGCAGGGCGAGAGCCCTGGCTCCGGAACAGAAACGAGACCTCCATCCACAGGATGGCCATGAGACGCCGATGAGGCGTCGAGGACGTGGATGGATGGGGTGAGACG
>Ga0190363_1002627_pt1 | contig 10168 bp, 13 predicted proteins | sample 48721867_MG_FD_161272 | JGI IMG/M metagenome (GOLD analysis project Ga0190363, IMG submission 161272) | Hydrothermal vent microbial mat bacterial communities from Southern Trench, Guaymas Basin, Mexico - 4872-18-6-7_MG | ecosystem: Environmental > Aquatic > Marine > Hydrothermal vents >...
CGTGACATTTTTGGCGAATCTAAGGGGTGAGATTCGGGAAAAGTGTCACGCGCGTGACATTTTTGGCGAATCTAAGGGGTGAGATTCGGGAAAAGTGTCACGCGCGTGACATTTTTGGCGAATCTAATACTCCGTCTTTTACTCTTGACAAAATACAATTTTTGTTGTATTGCTAAAAACCAATCAAAAAAGCTAAGTAAAATAAGGCTTTTTTGAAACTCTCCAAAAAAACTGACAAAAAACCGGCAAAAAAGTGGCAAAATGTGGCAAAAAAGTGGCAAAAATCCGGCAAAATGTGGCAAAAAAGTGGCAAAATTTTGCCAGATTTTGCCGGATTTTGCCGGATTTTTTGCCAGATTTTGCCAGATTCTTTGCCACTTTTTGCCACTTTTTCGAAAAAGCCTTGTAAAATAAGGCTTTTTCGTTTGCCAGTTTTTGCCGGATTTTTTGCCAGTTTTTGCCAGTTTTTTGCCGGATTTTGCCAGTTTTTTGCCAGTTTTTGCCTATTTTTTGCCACTTTTGTCAAGCCCCCTATTTCAAGCCTCATTGTGGATAACTTGGCTAATTTTAAGGATTTTATCCCCAGTTTTCCACATTTTTTTCACAATTTTGAGGAAAGTTTAATAATCAAAAAAGACCCTTGAAAGGGTCTTCGAAGTTTTGGGAGGATAAGCAAACCTAAAGTTCTTTTTCTAAATCCTCTTGGCTAATCTTTTTTCGAAGACGCTTTTTCTCAGAAACAATTTTTTTCTCTTTAATCCGCGCTTCATGCCATTTTGGAGAAACTTGAATTGGCTGGCGAGTTTTTGAAGGCTTTAAAGCTTCTTTAATTAGCCGTTTTAATTTCTCAAGAGCATACTGGCGATTTAATTTTTGAGATCCAGTCCTTTTGGAATAAATCACAATTTCTCCTTCCTTGTCAATTTTATCGGCGGCATGAGTTTGAAAATAGTTAATGATCTTCTTTTTCTCATCTTCATCAAAAAGCTTTGAATCTAAAACATTCCATTTTAAAGTGACTTTAACTTGCCTTGCCTCTAAACTTGAACCTTTTGCTTTGGAACTTTTTGAAAATTTAAAAGAAACTTCTTTTTCTAATTTTTTGAGTTTTTCTTGATTTTCCATTTTTGAAATCTCTTTCAATCTTATGAAAATCTTTCAAAATATCAAGAGGAAAATTAAAAAAGCGGTGGCTTTTGCCACCGCTGAAATTTTTAGTCAGTATAAATTCCCTTTTCTTTGCAAAATTTTACGAAAACCTTTTTCACCTCAGAACAAGGAACTTCTACTTTAAGAAGAGCATGAGCTTGTTCAATAATTAAATGGGGATTGATGATTATCACTTTAGAAGAATCTTTCACAGAGTTGGGAAAGAAAAACTCAAAAATTTCATAAAGTGCCTTTTCAATTTCTTTTTTCACCTTCTACCTCCTTTTAAAACTTCCATCCAAAAAATACCAAGAATTTTTTAAAAAGTCAAGCTGAATTAAATCTTATGTTTGGACACTTTTTCTGCCCGGGGGGAGATTCGAACTCCCACGGGACCAAGCCCAGTGGTTTTTGAGACCACCGCGTCTGCCAATTCCGCCACCCGGGCTTTTTAAAAAATTAAATTAATTTTTGCCTAAAAATCAAGAAATTAGAAATATCTTTCAATTTCTTTTGGAGAAATTAAAAATCTTTGCCAGTTAGAGGAGTTTAAATCTTTCAAAGTAACACTTTCTTTTAAACTCACTTTTCCAATTTCAATTCGTCTCAAATTTTTTAAATAAGCGCCACAGCCAAGTTTTTCTCCAATTTCATAAGCTAAAGAGCGAATATAACAACCAGAAGAAACCTTGGTTTCGATTTCAAGAAAAGGCCAGTGATATTTTAAAATCTTGATATAAAAAATTTTTACTTTTTGAGAAGGAAGTTTTACTTCTTCTCCTTTGCGCGCCAGCTCATAAGCTTTTTTTCCCTTTATTTTCTTAGCTGAAAATTTTGGCGGAATCTGTTCAATTTCTCCAACAAACCCCATTAAAACTTCTTCTATTTTTTCTCTTGAAATTGGTTTAAGATCTTTTTTCTCAAAAATTACTTTTCCTTCAGAATCCCAAGTATCAGTGATTTTTCCAAATTCAATTTCGGCTTGATAGGTTTTTTCTTTTTTTAAAAAATTTCCCAAAAGCTTGGTGGCTTCTCTTCCAATACCAACAATTAAAAGCCCGGTGGCTGAGGGATCTAAAGTTCCGGCATGACCAATTTTTCTAATCCCAGTAATTTTCCGTAAAAATTCGACGACCTCAAAAGAAGTCATTCCTTTTGGCTTATCAATAAAAAGAAAACCAGAGGTCATCTTTTTATTTTAAAAATCCTTTTAAAATAAATTCAATCGCTTCTTTTTCTGAAAGTCCTTTTGCCTGAAGAAGAGCAATTTGATCAGGATTTATTTTTCCAATTGAAGCTTCATGGGTTAAAGAAGCTAAAGGATGAAAAACTTTTAATTTAGGAATGGAAATTGCTTGAGAATCTGGATCGCAAATTATTTCTTTACAATCTAAATGACCAAAACAAAAAGGAGCTTTGGCTTCAATTTCTCCGGTTAATTTAATTGAAGCTTTGTTTTTGGCAACACCACGAAGTTTTAAAAGAGCTTTTGATTTTTTTTCAAGTAAAAAAATTTTTTCTTCAATCTCAACTTGATCGTTTGGATGATTAGCTAAAACTTTTATTTCATTTTCAGAAAATGAATTGGAAAGCTGGGAAATTTTATAACTTAAATTCATTTTTCCGGAAGTGCCTTGGTTTAAAGAAAAATTTGAAATCAATTTTGAATTTTCTTGACAAAAAAATTCATAAAAAATTTCTAAAGAGCTTCCAGAAAAATTTCCATGAAAATGTTTTTCTTCAAAAATTAATTCCGCGTTTTTTTCAAGAACAACTTTTCCTTTCATCTGATGAAAAACTTTTTTAGCTTGAGGAAAAAGACAAAAAGAAAGAATTTTCAAAGAAGAATTTTTTTTAAGAACAATTTCAGGAAAAACTAAAAGATTGCCTTCTTTTTTAAAAACCCCAAAACAAAAAATTAAAGGAATTTGAGTTTTAAAATTTTCTGGAAAAATTAGCTTAAGATGATTTTTATCTTTTTCTTTTTTTATTTCAAGTTTTAATTTTTTTGAAAAAAAAGTTTTTTGTGGAGAAAGAAAACAATACTCAAATTTCTGAGGTAAAGTTTTCTTAGAAAAGCATTTTTTTAAATTTTCAATAAATTCTTTCATGAAATTAATTTAGGGCAAATCGGTTTTATCTTTTGGAGCTCAAAATATTTTTTGATCGCTTCTTTTACATTACCAGAGTAAACAATTTCTCCCTTATCAATTAAAGTTGCCTCTTGACTAATTTTCCAGGCACTGGTTCGGTGAGTGATGAAAATAATAGTGGCTTTGGTTTTCTCTTTTATCTTTAAAACTAAATCTAAAAAAGCCCAATAGCTTGGAAGATCAAGTCCACTTTCAGCTTCATCTAAAATGATTAATTTTGGCTTTTGTAAAATCACAGAAACGATTTCAATTTTTTTTCTTTCTCCAGCGCTTAATTTAGAATCAATAGTTCGATTAAGAAAATTTGAAGGAAGTCCTACCAGTTTCATCGCTTTTAAAATTTCTTTTTCTGATTTTTTAAAAATAGAGAAATATTCTTTTAAAGTAATACCTTCAAAAAAACAAAGATTTTGAAAAACCATTCCCAATCCAAGTTTGGCTCTTTTCTCTGGTAAAAGATTATTTAAAAGCTTTCCTTGAAAATAAATTTTTCCTTCAATTAAAAAATTTTTTAAACCAAAAATTGCCAAAGCTAAAGTGGTCTTACCAGAACCATTTTTTCCTAAAAAAAGGTGAATTGAGTTTTTTTTAACTGAAAAATTGATATTTTTTAAAATGGTTTTTTTAGTTTCTGGATCTTTTACGGTTAAATTTTCAACTTTTAAGATAGTTTTTTCTTTCATAGATTTTTTTAGCTAAAAAATACTCTAAAAAAGAAAAAAGATTTGTAGTAAGCCAATAAAGAGCAATAATTGAAGGAAGTCTTGAAAGAATAAAAAAAGTGAAAAGAGGCATAAAAAAAACCATTTGTTTTTGAACTTTTTGGGTAATTTCAAAAATTTTTTTCTCTTTTTCGGAGGTAAAGTCTTTTTCTTTAAAAGTATTTTTTGAAGTTAATTTTGATTGGAGGAATTGGACTAAAGCAACAAGTAAAGCAAAAAGATAATTTTTTTGAGAAAGGTTTAAAAATCCTAAAAACAAAGTATGAATCTCTTCTGGTTTTTTGACAAAGGAGTAAAGCTCTTTTTGAAGAATTTCTTCAGAGAAACCAGAAAGGAAAACTTTATATAAAGCAACCAAGATTGGAATTTGAATTAAAAGTAAAATAAAAGAAGAAAAAGGATTAATTTTATGTTTTTTATAAAGTTTTTGAAGTTCTTCAGCTTGTTTTTTTAGATCTTTTTTATATTTTTGCTGAATTTCTTTAATTTGAGGGGAAATTTCAGCGATTTTTCTTTGAGTAAAAAAAGATGTTTTAAAAAAAGGAAAAAGGATGATCCTAATTAAAACTACTAAAATAATACTAGCAACTCCAAGATCTTTTATTGGCAGAAGATTATAAATAAAAATCAAAAGATTAAAAATTGGCTGAACAAAAAGATGGTGAAACATAAGTTTAAATTAATTTTTCCAAATCTTTTTTAATTTCCCAATAATCTTTCCCTAAAATTTGAGGTCTAGCAAAAATAAGATAATCACAATTTTCTTTTAAATTAGGAAGAATTTCTTTTCGAATCACTTCTCTTAAAAGGCGCTTGATTTTGTTTCTTTTAGTGGCTTTTGAAGCAACTTTTCGAGAAACTAAAATACAAAAACGAGAGTTTTTAAGATTGTTTTTTAAAAACTTTACTAAAACGAAATTTAATTTTTTTGATTTGCCTTCTTTTAAAACCTTTTCAATTTCTTTTCTTTTCCTTAATCGATATTTTTTAGGAAGCATAAAAAATTTAAACCGTTAGGCGATATCTTCCTTTCTTTCGGCGTCGCTTAAGAATTTTTCTTCCAGCCTTCGTTCGAGATCTTTTCAAAAATCCGTGTTTTCTTTTTCTTTTTTTCTTTTTTGGTCGATAAGTTGGATATTTGGACATCGATAAAATATAGCAATTTTAAAGAGTTTTTTCAAGAACTTTTCCAACTTTTCCACAGTTTTTCAACAATTTATCAATTTGTCAATATTGAAAAAAAATTTGACTTTCTCCTATAATCAAATAATGCTGGAAAAAGTTGAAGCTCTTATCAGAAAAAAAGATTTTTATCCTAAAGCAGCTTTAAAAAAAGAAATTGAAAGCTATTTAAAAAATCAAAAAATTGAAAGCCAGGTAGAAATAAAAATTTTTGGAAATCATCTTAAGCTTTGTTGTAAAAATCCGGTAGTGTTTCATTTTTTAAAACTAAAAGAAAAGGAGATTGAAAAAATTTTAGAGAAATTTCCTTCGTTTAAATTTTCCATAATTTTCCATTAAAATCAAATATGAATCTTGAATCCCTCTGGCAAAAAGTCCTCTCTGAACTTCAACTTCAAATTTCAAAAGCCAACTTTCAAACCTGGCTCAAAAATTCTAACCTTAAAGAAATTAACCAAGGAATTGCTATCATTGCGGTCTCTTCTAATTTTGCTAAGGAATGGATTGAAAATAAATATCATAAATTGATTTTAAAATCACTAAGAAATTTAATTCCGACGATAAAAACAATTGAATATGTTATTGATTCTAACCTTACTCAACCAGTTTTTAAAGAAAAAGAAGTTGAGTTAAAAGATTTTCAACTTTCTTTTCCTGAAGTAAAAATTGATCTTGAAACTGGACTTAACTCTCGTTATCAATTTGAAAATTTTGTAGTTGGACCTTCAAATGAATTAGCCGTCGCTGCTTCGCTGGCAGTAGCCGAGGCACCGGGAGTAAGATATAACCCTCTATTTATTTATGGTGGAGTTGGTTTAGGAAAAACTCATTTAATTCAAGCCACTGGAAATGCAATTAAAAAAAGATTTAAAGATAAGAAAATAAAATATTTAAGTTCAGAAAAATTTACTAATGAAGTCATTGAAGCAATTAGATTTAAAGATACAAAAAATTTTAGAGAAAAATATCGCAGTGTTGATGTTTTGATTATTGATGATATCCAATTTATTTCAGGAAAAGAAACAACCCAAATGGAATTTTTCCACACCTTTAATGAGCTTTATGGATTAAATAAACAAATTATTATTTCTTCTGACCGACCACCTTCTGCCCTTCCGGAAATTGAGGAAAGGTTAAAATCAAGATTTGAAGGAGGAATGATTGCTGATATTAGCAAACCTGAATTTGAAACCAGGGTGGCAATTTTACATCAAAAAATGAAAGAAAGAAATTATTATCTTCCTGAAGAAATTGTTGAACTTTTAGCAAAGAAAATTCAAGATAACATCAGAAATTTAGAAGGAGCACTTAATTTAGTAGTGAATTCTTTAAAATATCAAAAACTTCCACCAACCAAAAAGAATGTTGAAAAAATTTTAAGTAAAATTTTCCAACCTAAAAAAACTATTGGATTTAAAGAAGTGCTTCAAAGCGTGGCAGAATTTTATGATCTTGATCCAAATCAAATTTTATCAAGATGTCGAAAAAAAGAACTGGTAAAACCAAGGCAAATTATGATGTATCTTTTAAAAGAGGAACTTGGTTTTGCTTATTCAACTATTGCGGAAAAACTTGGACATCGAGATCATACCACGGTAATTTATGGTTATCAAAAAATTTCAAAAGAAATTCAAAAAAATCCTTCACTTGAAGAGGAAATTAATCAAATTAAAAGTAGAATTTACAAATAATGGAAAAGTTGTGGAAAACTTTTAAGTTGCTTTTTGGAAAATTTTTAATAAACTTTAAAAAGTTAAAATTTTAAAACAAAATCCACAAATTTTTTAGAACTTTTCAACAAAATTTAATTAAAATTTGGTCTAATATTTTTAATCATTTCAAACAAAATCCACTTTTCCACAGCTTTTAACTACGATGAAATTAACCTTATTAAGAGAAAACTTTAAAAAAATAGTTTCAGTAGTAAACCGAGCCACTTCAAGTGGAGGAAATTTACCGATTTTGAAAAATATTCTTTTTAAAAAAGAAAATGATTTTTTGACTTTATCTGCGACTGATCTTGAAATTGCAATTACTTCTTGTCTTTCTTTGAAAATTGAAGAAAGTTTCTCTCCAGTAGCGATTCCAGGAAATCTTTTAAATAACGTTTTAAATTTAATCCCTGAAGAAAAAATCGAGGTAGAAATTAAAAAAGAAGGATTAACTATTAAAAGCAAAAATTTTAAGACCAAAATTAACTCTCAAGATGCTTCTGATTTTCCTTTACTTCCAAAAGTAGGAAAAGAAAAATTAATAAAAATTGACGCTCAAGTTTTAAAAAACGCTTTAAATTCTGTGATTGGAGCAACTTCAACTAGTAGTGCCCGTCCAGAACTTTCAGGAGTTTTATTTTATTTAACTAAAGAAGATTTAAGATTTGTGGCTACTGATAGTTTTCGTTTAGCTCAAAAAATTGTGGATAAAAATTTTTATCAAACCCAAATCGAAGAAGAAGTAAAACTTTTAATTCCTCAAAAGACTATTCAAGAATTAATAAAAATTATTGATCTTTTTGATGAATTAGCTTTTATTGATATTTATTTTGATCCTAATCAAATTGCGTTTGATTTTCAAAATACTATTTTGATTTCTCGATTAGTTAACGCCTCTTTTCCGGAATATCAAGAAATTATTCCTAAAGATTTCGATAGTCAAGTAATTGTTTCTCGAGAAGATTTGGTTTCAGGGATAAAATTAACTTCAGTTTTTTCTTCAAAAATTAATGATTTAAAGTTAAAAATCCCCACCACTTTAAAAAATTTAGAATTAATTGCTCAAGATCCGGTAAGTGGAGAAAATGTTTTATATCTTGAGGGAAAAATCGAAGGTAAACCACAAGAAATTGTTTTCAATTACAAATATCTTCTTGAAGGTTTAAAACCAATAAAATCAGAAAAAGTTTTTTTGGGGATTAATAAAGATTCAAAACCATCACTGATAAAAGATATTGAGGATGATAGCTATCTTTATATTTTAATGCCTATAAAAATTTAAAGGTCGGAATTTAAAATAAATTTAAATCATGAGAAAGAAAGTTTTAGTTTTAGGTTTGATTTTAGGATTAATTGTTTTAGGACTAGGAAGTAGTATTTTAGCTCAAGAAAATGAAAGTCAACCAAACCAAGAAGTTGTAGCTCAAAATCAAGGAAGTCAAGTTTCTCAAGAAGATCAAGAAGCTCAAGCTGAAGTTTCTGAAGAAGAAACTGAAGAAGAAGAGGAAATGGAAGAAGTTCCGGTTGATTTAAGTGGGGAAGAAATTTCTTTACCTAAAGTTTATCGAGGAAAAGGAGTTAGAGCTTCACTTTTAATTACCCCAGCAGGAATTGTAAAATTAACTCGGGCTAGGGTAACTGAAATTAGTGATGAAGATAAATTATTAAAAGTAAAAGTTTGGGGAATAGAGTTTAAAATTGATACTTCCTCAGCGTGTGTAGTTAAATATCCAATTTATCGAATTTTTGAAGGAAAGAAAGTATTCGAAGGAATCAAAGGAATTCCTTTTGAGAAATCAAGGATTAAAGTTGGAGATAAAGTGAATATCATTGGAAAGGTAGTTGATGACAGTTCTTATCCGGTTTTAATTAAAGCTAAAGTAATAAAGAATATTTCCCGAAGGCAGCCAAAAATTACTAGTTTTAGAGAAATTTTAAAGAAAAAGATTTTAAGAACTGAAGAAAAAACTAAAGAAGAAGATAAAGAAGAGGAAGCAAAGAAAGAAATAAAAAAAGGAATTGAAAATAAATCAAATGTTGGAGATATTCAAAAAAGAATTCAAGAAATTTTGGAAAGAATTAAAGAAATTCAAATTCAACTTGGAAGATAAAAAATATTAATGAGAATTTTTTAAAAACTTGCCCGGAATTTTTTCGGGCAAGTTTTTTTATTTAAGTTATCCACATTTTTATTTTCTTTTTTGAAAAATGTGTTTTATAATTTAAAATAGAAGAAACAAAGAAGATTAAAAACTCGTTTCAAAATTAAAAGAGAGTTTGGTCGGCTCTCTTAAAGGTCAGTTAAAAAGATGGCAAAGAAAAAGACTTCAAAGAAAAAGAAGGGAGGATCTAAGAAAAAGAAAAGCTCAAGAAAAAAGAAGAAATAGATCCTCCTCTCTTTGAGATTTTTTTAAAAAGCCGGAGGTTTTCCTCCGGCTTTTTAATTATTTAATTAACTTCATTAAAACTTTTCTTAAATAAGGAAAATTGATTGGTTTTTTAATAACTACATAAGCTTTTTTTCTAAAATTTTTTGGGATTTTTTCTGGATTTTCTGAAATTAAAACTATTTTTTTGTCTTTTAATCTTTCAAAGATAAAACTTGAATTTTTAATTCGCCATTTTTTAAGTTCCCAATCAAGAATCACAATTTTAGTATTTTTAGCAACTTTTTCTAAAAGATTTTCTGAAGGAAGAAAAGTTTTCACTGGATAGCCCCAAAATTTTAGATTGTCTAAATAAATTTCTCTTAAATAATTTTCATCTTCAATTAAAAGAATCTCTGGTTTTCTCCGAAACTTCTTTTTTCCTTTCATTTTCCTCCTCCTTTTTTGGTTTTTAAAGAGCTATTTAATTTTTTCTTTTAAAAATTCGATAATTTCTTTTTTATGAATTCTAATTTGAGAAGTTGAATCTCGATCTCTTAAAGTTACGGTTTCATCTTCTAAACTTTGAAAGTCAACTGTGATACAAAATGGAGTTCCGATTTCATCTTGGCGATAATATCTTTTTCCAATATTTCCCGAATCATCAAAAACGCAAATAAACTCTTTTTTTAAGTTTTGATAAATTTCTTTAGCTAAAGAAACTAATTGAGGTTTATTTGAAAGAAGAGGAAAAACTGCCACTTTTATTGGCGCTAATTTTGGAGGGAATTTTAAAACCACTCTTTCTCTTTCTTTATCTTCCCAATAAAATTCGCAAAGAAGGGCTAAAAATACTCTTTCAATTCCTAATGAAGGTTCAATCA
>Ga0190363_1002629_pt1 | contig 10165 bp, 7 predicted proteins | sample 48721867_MG_FD_161272 | JGI IMG/M metagenome (GOLD analysis project Ga0190363, IMG submission 161272) | Hydrothermal vent microbial mat bacterial communities from Southern Trench, Guaymas Basin, Mexico - 4872-18-6-7_MG | ecosystem: Environmental > Aquatic > Marine > Hydrothermal vents > Microbial...
AGGGGCGATGGCTGGGGCAATAGCTGGCGCCCACCACGGAGTGAAAGGCATACCATCCGCATGGATGGAGAAGCTGGAAAGAAAGGATTACATAGCTAAGCTAGCGGAGGAACTTTGGAAAATAAAAGTGAAGGGTGGAAAAGCCCCGATTACAATGGCATAAATAAAGAAAGCTATGCAAAAATAATTAATCCATCAAAACCAAGCTATTTTATTTATGGAATTGAAAAGATTATTTCGACCTACATTTTTGGAGATCCAGAATCGAAATATACGTTTCATCATCCCAGTCATTATCAATATCGCTGTGAAATTTTTGATGTTTTTGTGGGTTCAGTTGTCAATTAATAATCGTCCTGAGCTTTTCTCTTACAGGTCTTGGTTGGAGATGTTCACTATTTGGGATGGAGGATGGTATAATCTTATTGCTAGATATTGGTATGAGGATATTCCTATGGATCCTCCCATACCAATTGAGCAGTTATTTGCGTTTCCTCCCGGATTTCCAGCCCTTATTAGAGCTTTAGGTTTCCTAGTGGGGGATTTCTTAATTTCGCAGGCTGTAATCGCCCTTTTCTTCGGGATCGTATGGATCCCCCTATTTCAGCTCGTTGCGGAGGAATACCTCAGTCAAGAGGAGAGCTTCTCTGCAACTCTGATAGCATCCTTGTTTCCGATAGTTTTCATTTTCACAACAGTCGGATATAGTGAGGGATTATTCCTTACGTTAATATTATCTTCATGGCTACTATACTTAAGGAATAAGCATCTGCCCGCGTCTATTTTAGCCGCCGGCGCCTCTTTAGTGAGATGGCTGGGCTCGCTTATAGTTGCGCCCTTTTTTGTAGAGAGTGTTATTCGAAAACGGTTTGGCAGAGCACTATTATACACATTACCAGTCTTATCGCAGATTACATGGTTTTACTATGGGTATTTGAGAACGGGGAACATTTTTGTTGTTTTCGAGGCACAAAAATATTGGAAGAACAGATTATTCTGGAGCCAGTTTGCCGAACCAGCTCTCTTCCAAAAGAACCCTCCATTCTCCTTTAATCTACCATATACTGAGTCATTTATGGGGTTAGCTCTATGTCTACTTGCAATCTTCATTCTCTTTGCAGCTAAAGTTTACGAAATTGACTGGAAGCTAGGAGCATATTTCACCCTCACACTAATCTTCATAATTTACAGCGGAAGCATCATCAGTTATCCAAGATTTTTAAGCTTCATATTTCCACTCTGGTTTCTGTTCAGAATGAAAAGAGACTGGCGTCTGATCCCAGCTTCTCTCACACTAGGATTTCTCAATTTAATAACTGGATATCTTTTCGCTAGATGGGTATTCTTGGGATAACAATGCAATCTCCATCTGGTTCATGAATCCTGAGAAATGCTAGAGAAAACCGATAAATCATTACCCCGCCTATAAGGAGGTTTTCCCATAAGTTTTTCCGTTCGTTTATAAGCAGTATGAAGAGGAGGATCGTAATTAAATTTTTTATGAGCATATTATTTTTGGCTATTTAACGCTGGTTCACTCTTAAATAGGCGGGTTCGCATTATAGTTTGGAGATGTTCACTTGGAGCAGAAGGATAAGAAATCGCTATTTTCCTTTTTAACAGCGTTTTTCATCTACGGGTTTTTAACCAAACTAATCTCTGAAACCTTGCATGAGGTCGGTCACGGAATATTCGTTATGGCTTTCGGCGGAAAAGTACTAAAAATCTTCATTAGTGTTCTTTGGCCTCTTCAGCGTTCATGGATAAGGTGGAGACTACCGGAAAATATTGGAAGCTGGGAGCTCTCGCTCATCTATGCCGGCGGCATTCTTACATGTCTTGTAGTCTCCTTCAGCTTACAAGCCTATCTACATCTAAAGAAGAATCCTTGGATCATATCTCTACCCCTTGCATGGTTAAGCTTTTGGTGTTTTTTGAATGGAGTAGGATACCTAATTTTAGGCGGACTAGTATCCTACGGGGACATTAGAGAACTCATAAAACTTGGATGCTTAACAAACATCAGTTCAATAGTTATAGGATTGATTCTCTTCGCCATAGGCTTCCCATCCCTATCTAAAATCTTCTTCAATGTTTTCTCAGGAAAATTTTCTAAGAAAGGAAGTATGATTGCAAGCATGCTTTTCTGGATGCAGATTCCAGTATATTGCTTCATTTTCCTTTTAAGTCTTTAAAAGAGACGGTGCATTAAGGGTTAATTGGAGAATACTTCGGAGCGAAAAAATAGAAGGATAAGGGGACTAAACCAATGGATATAATACTTTCGATAAAACCTAAATACTGTGAAAAAATTGTAAGCGGCGCTAAAAGAGTTGAATTTAGAAAGAGATTTATCAGCAATGCTGACAAAATAGGATTTGTTTACATGTACGCAACCTACCCAATTAAGAAGATAGTTGGAACCTTCAGGGTAGATTCGGTCGTAAGGGGATCACCAAATGATTTATGGAGAAAATTCAAAAGCATTTCAGGAATAAGCAGAGATGAATTCTTCAGACACTTCGGTTCCGAAAAAACCATCTTCGCGATCAAAATAAAAGACGTTAAACTTTTCAATCCTCCGATCGACCCTAACCTGCTTTTCCCTAATTTTACTTCCCCACGTTCCTTCCAATACATTAAGAACAACGTTCATGGAATCTCATAACAGTTAATAGCATATAATGAGGGGGGAGGGGGTAGTGAAAAAATGCTGGGAAGAATAGGCATAATACATAATATAAAGTTAAATTAACGCCATTAACAGTTTAAATTATTTCAAATAAATTTTAGTGAGAAAAATATTGAACAGAAGCCAAAAATCTTGAAAATATTAAATTCAAAAAATTGAGTTATTAATTGAAAACTTTAGTAATTTCTAAATCAACAAAATATTTCCGAATCTAATTTCTTTAATCATCATCTCGCAATTAATGCGAAAATACTTGGCGGAAGCCTATTCTAAAAACAGAAGAAAAATTGATTGGTGCTCCGGCCGGGATTTGAACCCGGGTCCGCGGCTCTCTCCCAGCGAAAGACAATTTTGTCGAGAGGCCGCTATACTTGACCGGACTATACTACCGGAGCATCAGCCATTACCTTTCTAATCTATTTTCAACTCTCCTTATTTTTCTTTCTGATAAGCCTAATTTTTATTGAAATCAGATTCTTTGATTCATATTAATTTTTCTTTAAGAAGCCCATTCCGGAATATTTAGGCATTCCCAGCACAATTTTTCTTCAGCAATTTGGAAGGGAGGCTTAAATATCACCTTTAATTGTCTCTTAATGGGGCTCCATAGACTTTATGAGGAGAAAAAAGATGGAATATGATTAAGTGCACAATATGTGGAGTCAGAGAAGCATTTTACGCTAGGCTCTATTCGGGGGAGAAGCTTTGCCCCAGATGCTTCATTAAATCAATTGAGGATAAAGTTAGAGCAACCATAGCGAGATATAACATGTTCGAGTTTAATGATAGAATAGCAGTTGCGGTTTCCGGCGGAAAGGACAGCATCAGCCTACTACACATACTATCCAGAATCGAAAGAGATTTCCCTAAGGCTTCACTGTGCGCAGTAACCGTGGATGAGGGGATAAAAGGCTATAGGGATGAAGCCATAAAGATAGTTGTCGAGAACTGCGAAAAATTAGGCGTAGAATACTTTATGGTTTCATTCAAGGAGCTTTATGGATACACGCTTGACGAAATCGTTGAGCGAATAAAACGTAAAGAAATTGGATTAACACCATGCTCCTACTGCGGAGTCTTGAGGCGGAAAGCCCTAAATATAGCGGCGAAGAAGACGGGTGCCACCAAACTCGCCACAGCCCATAATCTCGACGATGAGATACAGACTTTCATGCTCAACATAGTTCACGGAGACCCGCTGAGAATAGCTCGAACAGCCCCCGTCTTCGAGGATGAGGAGCCAACATTAGTGCCCAGAGTTAAACCTTTATGCGAGATCTTAGAGAAGGAGATAACCCTATACGCCTACCTGAGGAAAATAAGGTTTCAGGAGAACCCATGCCCCTACGCCGAGTTCGCCCTAAGAAACGACATACGGAACACGCTGAACAGACTTGAGGAGAAACATCCGGGAATAAAATACACAATTTACAGGTCAGCTGAAAGAATAAGAGAAATGATAAGAGATAAAATTCCCAAAATCACCCTAAATGAATGCAAAATATGTGGGGGACCCACAGCAGGCGAAGTATGCCAAGCATGCCAGCTACTACAGAACATAAAGAAAACATAAAAATTTCTGAATTTCAGTTCAAACCTAACTTTTTCAAAACACCTTTTTGAATTATACATAAATAATATCGGGATAAATCTAAGCGGACGGTGGGTCACTGAAGCTCGACGCGCAGAATCCGCGGACCCAAGCCAGCCTGCCGCTCATACCCGCGCCCCCCTGAGCGCTGAACGTCCAGGCTTAGGTTGCTCCCTCCCGGGCCTGGCCGGGTTCGCCTGGCAAACACGGTTACACCCCTCCTACGAGGGGTGCCCCGTGACCGCCAGCCCCAGAGGACAGGTATTCATCGCTTAGGGCTAGCTGGGTCAGCGGCCTTACGCGCCTCACTTCAGCTTTCGGCCCGTCGTATAGGGGGTTTACGGTCGAGGCTGATTCGCCTCTCAGGGGACCCCTAGCCCCCCGCCTAAGACCCACCGTCCAATAAAATTTTAGTTTTTGGTGTTTAATAAACGCTTTGCGCTTTTAGGTTTCTTTTATGGTCTTCATTAGGATTGGCATGAGAGCTGTCCCCTTCTCTAGAATTCCCAAGCTTCCTTTTCGGCATTCTTTTTCGGAGAATTTGTTTATGCCGTCGCTCTCTATTTTTCCTCCCGAGATTAGCAGTGGAACCGGGTCGTCACTATGCGCTTTAAGCTTGCATGGTGTTGAATGATCCGCTGTTACACATATGACCGTTTCATTCAGGTTTATTTTTGGCAGTATGCTCCCAAAGAAATGCTTATCAATTATAGCTATTTTCTCGGCTTTAAGCATGAAATTTCCGTCGTGCCCAGGTTCATCGGGTCCCTTAATGTGAATGTAGAAGCAGTCGAAATCATCCAATATGTCCAATAGTCTCTCAGCTCTAATTAAGCAGTCATGCACTAGATCGCCTGAGGGAGGTGGAAGCTCAATGGGATGCATGCCGGCGAGCCTCGCAATCCCCCTCTCAACCGGCATATCCGCTAGACATGCAAACTTAACCCCATACTTCTCATTTATATTGAAGAATTTTGGCAGAGCGTTTCCAGCGTCACGAGTCAATATTATGTTAGCCTTAAGCTTGCCTTCAGCCTCCCGCCTCTTATTCACTTCATGATTCTCTAAAACCTCATGGCTTTTCTGAACAAACTCGTTCACAAGCCTAGCCGAGATCCTAGCAGCCTCGCTGTCTTCAAGGGGGACGCAGTCCTCCAGAATCATTTTCACATCAGCTTTAGCGACGCCTAATCCGGCGACCCTCTCATAGGCTGGGTCAGTATTTGAGATTTTAGCTGAAAGTGGACCCGCCTTGCTCCTTATGATTAGAACCCCTCTGTGACCTATAGTGTTCTTAAATTCGAAGCTTGCCGGGTAAGACTCAAGTTTAACTAGGCTATTAATAGCCTTAGCTAGCTCGGAGGCTTCGCTGGAAGTCAGGTTTCTTCCAGCTCTGCGGTCAATTATGCGTTTACCTTCGCCTAGGGTCGCAAAATTACATCTTAAAGCTAAGTCACCGTCCCTCATGTCTAAGCCAGCGCCGTAGGCCTCAAGAGGGCCTCTTCCAACATGATATTTGTAGGGGTCGTAGCCTAGAATCGATATGACGGCTACATCGCTTTCAGGTGCAACCCCCCTCCCAACCGTGTACATTAATCCAAGTTTCCCCCTGCCCGCCAGGAAATCCATTTTCGGGGTTTCAGCGAACTCTAGAGGCGTCTGGTTTCCTAGCTCCTCAATCGGCAGATCACCCATACCGTCTATAACCACATAGATTAGCTTCAATATTCCCAACTCCAATAATTTAATGCTCCTATAAAGGAAGGGAGACACGCAATATTAAAGTTTTTAAGATCTGGATGCACCTTTTAGTTTGTCTGAGGTGTAAAACCTAATGAAACTTAAGGCCAAGCTTCTTGATCTAGAGGCTGGGGGAAAATTTATAGTTGTGTTAAACCGCGAGGATGCCGCCGACCTAGGTGTTTCCGGCTTAAGCCGCGTTAAAATTTCAAGCAGAGGCAGAGAGGTAACAGCCATAGTTAATGTGGCGGCAAAAAGCATTACAGAGGGCTACATCGGCGTGTACGATGAAGTTAAAAGGTTTCTAAACATGAGGGATGGAGAGGAGGTTGAGGTTGAAGCAGCCCATTTCCCGCTATCCGTATACCACATAAGGAATAAGCTGAACGGTAAAAAATTAACTTACGAGGAGATCCTTGAGATAGTTAGGGACGTTGTCAATGGAAATTTAAGCGAGATCGAAATAGCCTCATTTGTAACAGCCTTACATGCATTTGGGCTAGACTTAGATGAAGCAACAAGCCTATCAATGGCCATGGTTGAAACCGGAAGCAAACTAGACCTCAAAAAACCTCTCATAGTTGATAAGCATTCTATAGGCGGCGTTCCAGGCGACAAAACCACTCTTCTCGTAGTCCCAATAATCGCGGCTTCAGGACTAACAATACCAAAGTCTTCATCCAGATCAATAACGTCGGCAGCTGGAACCGCCGATAGAGCTGAGGTTCTAATGCCGGTAAGCCTAAAGATAGAGGAAATGCGTGAGGTTGTTGAAAAAACTAACGGCTGCATAGTCTGGGGTGGAACACTAGACTTGGCTCCGGCAGACGACATATTCATCAGAGTTGAGCATCCACTCTCCATAGATCCATTACTTCTACCCTCAATAATGAGCAAAAAGAAAGCTGTCGGCGCAAACCTCCTAGTCATCGACATACCAACCGGCAGGGGAACAAAAATAAAAACCATCGGCGAAGCCGATCTACTGGCTAAAGACTTCATTGAGCTCGGCCGCCGACTGGGAATCAAAGTTCAGTGCGCAGTAACCTACGGTGAGCAGCCAGTGGGCTACGCGATCGGCCCGGCGCTTGAAGCGCGGGAGGCTCTGAACACGATAATGGGTAAAAGCCGATCATATGATTTGATGGATAAGGCGGCTCACATAGCTGGCATACTCCTCGAGATGAGCGGGAAGGCTAATGGAAACGGCAGCGAAATAGCCTTAGAGATTCTAAGGTCGGGGAAGGCTGAAGAGAAACTCCGTGAGATCATAGGGGCTCAAGGCGGGGATCCAAAGGTTACGCCGGATGACATAGCGTTAGGCTCAGAAAGGTTTACCATACGCTCAAGGAAGAATGGAGCCGTACTATGGATAGATAATGCGTCAATTGTTGAGGCAGCTAGGCTTGCCGGCGCGCCAAAAGATAAGGGGGCGGGAGTTCTACTACATAAGAAGATAGGGGACAAGGTTTCTGAGAATGAACCCTTAGTGACCATTTTCGCTGAAAGAGCTGGAAAGCTTGATAGAGCCATAAAAGTCTTTGAGGAATTACCGGTTATAGGCGTAGGCAGTAGAATGGAGATGCTTATCCACGAGGTTAAAGAAAGACCCGTAACGAAGAGAACCTTCGTACTAGAACGCTAAGATCAATAGCCTTCTCTCTTTTACATCGAATACTAGTTCATCCTCTTTGGAAACACAATCCCAAAACAGCATTAAAGTATAAATATTTCTTCTCTTTCTTTTTCTGGTTTGTTCAGGTGGATGAAGCGATGGAAGAATTCTTTAGAGTGGCTCTCGAGCTTATTGAGGCAAGTGAGAAACATGAGGTCTATAGGGGTGAAGAATGCATAAACCTAATAGCAAGCGAGGGACTGAAGTCTCCAGCCGTTAAAGAGATGCTTAAATTAGCGATGGATTTGGAGTGCAGATACGCTGAAGGCGAAAATGATCTGGAGGGACACGTAAAGAAGAGATATTATCAGGGGCAGAAGTATATTTCTGTTATTGAAGACTGCGTCACAGACCTAATGAAAATGCTTTTTAAGTGTAGCTGGGCTGACGTCCGCCTGGTTTCCGGAACCCATGCAAATCTCGCAGCATTCAAAGGCCTATCTCTAGCAACCAAAAACCGGAAAATGGTTGTCACGCCGTTAAGCGCAGGCGCCCACATATCTCACGATTACACTGGTTTAGCTGGCAGAGTTTTAGGGCTGGAAAATATAGATCACGCCTACGACATCAAAAAAATGAATATAGACCCCGACAAATCCGCTCAAATAATCAGAGCCGCTAAACCGGGCATAGTTACATTTGGCGGAAGCCTATTTCTGTTCCCCCACCCAATCAAAGAGCTAAAGGACATAGCCCATGAGGTTGGCGCATACATAGTTTATGACGCAGCCCACGTTTTAGGGCTCATAGCTGGAGGAGTGTTCCAGGATCCGCTTAGGGAGGGAGCGGACTTCATAACCTCATCAACCCACAAGACTTTTCCGGGTCCTCAGGGAGGCGTAATATTAGCTGACATGAAGGATGAACGCATGAAGAAGGCTATAAAGAATGTTCAGTTCGCAATATTCCCGCTTAGCACCTCAAACACCCACCTCGGTAGGTTGCCGGCGACTGGCATAGCCGCCCTAGAACTCAAGATTTTCGGCGAAGCCTTAGCTAGGCGAATCGTTAGAAATGCGCAGGCTGCTGGACAATACTTATATGAGAATGGCTTAAAGGTTCTAGGCGAACAATATGGCTTCACTGAATCCCATCAGCTAGCGGTCGACGTCAGCGATTACGGCGGCGGTAAAAGGGTTGCTGAGGATCTGGAGAGAGCAAACATTATTTTGAATAGGAATCTTCTACCCTACGATGACCAGAACAACCGTGAGAACCCGTCGGGCATAAGGATAGGCTTCCAAGATGTGACTAGAAGAGGATTCGATGAAAGCGACATAAAGTATCTCTGCGATCTAATGTTAGACGTGATAAAATATAGGCGGAAACCTGAAGAAGTGAAGAAGGAAGTAATCGCCCTAAGAAAAGAACATAGCGAAATTAAGTATGGTTTCCAGAGCCTAGAGGAAGCCATAGAATATCTGCAGAGAAATCTAAAGGGGAACTAACAAAAAATTCTTTAGTTCACAATTTTTAGGTTTTATTGGATTTTATTACTTTTGGAATCAGATTTGATCGGAGAGCGTGATCAGCCAGCACGAAGGCTAAGCAGGCCTCCACAACTGGAACAGCTCTTGGAACAATACATGGATCATGCCTACCAGCTATTTCTATATCCTCCTCCCTCATGATTTCCAAATTAACTGTTCTCTGCTTTTTGGCTATTGAGGGAGTTGGCTTAAATGCTACCCTAACCTTTATTGGCATGCCATTTGAGATTCCACCTAGAATTCCGCCAGCATTATTCGTTGTTGTTACCACCTTTCCATCTTTAATAGCGTACTGGTCGTTGGCTTCTGAGCCTTTCATCGACGCAACTCGGAAGCCTGCTCCAAACTCAACGCCTCTAACGGCTGGAATATTGAAGAGCATCTTCGCAATGTCTGAGTCTAGGGAATCGAATACTGGTTCACCTAAGCCTACTGGAACATTTAGGGCTATGCCCTCAACGATGCCTCCTACGCTGTCCCCTTCCTTAGATGCTCTCAAAATCTCCTCCATCATCTTTTCAGCTAATTCTGGAACTGCGCATCTAACTGGATTTGAGTAAGTATTCCTGCGAATATCCTCATAAGATACTTTGTTTTCAACCCTTATGTTTCCAACCTGCACCGTATGCGCCAAAACCTCAACCCCAATCAAACTGAGAAGCTTCTTAGCGATGGCCCCGGCCATAACGTAGGCCGCCGTTATTCTCCCAGAGAACCTTCCGCCTCCACGCGGATCATTATATCCACCATACTTAATTTTAGCCGTATAATCTGCATGTCCAGGCCGAGGCTTAACCATTACAGTTTCATAGGGCTTAGATTTAACGTCCCTATTTCGGACAATCATGCATATTGGCGCGCCAGTCGTATAACCCTTATAGACCCCTGAGACTATTTCAACCCTGTCTTCCTCTCTTCTAGGGGTACTTATATCCGTGAAACCCGGTCTCCTTTTATTGAGCTCGATCTGAACGTCT
>Ga0190363_1002631_pt1 | contig 10162 bp, 8 predicted proteins | sample 48721867_MG_FD_161272 | JGI IMG/M metagenome (GOLD analysis project Ga0190363, IMG submission 161272) | Hydrothermal vent microbial mat bacterial communities from Southern Trench, Guaymas Basin, Mexico - 4872-18-6-7_MG | ecosystem: Environmental > Aquatic > Marine > Hydrothermal vents > Microbial...
AGAGTTCGGTAGAATTGCAGGTATGATCCAAGAGGCTGAGGAGAAAACCCCTCCACTTAAAGCTAAGCTAAATCAATTTGCGAAGAAATTGACAAAATTCATAATAATTGTCTGCGTCATCATATTCGTTCTTGAACTCATCAGAGAGCCCGACGCGCTAGAATTCGAGAATATGATAGAATATTTCATGACAGTCGTTGCCTTAGCAGTCTCCGCTGTCCCCGAAGGTTTACCAGCTATTGTAACGATAGCTTTGGCCTTGGGAGCTCGGGAACTAGCTAAGCATAATGCTGTTATTAGGAAGCTTGCTGCAGCTGAGACCTTGGGTTCAACAACGGTTATTTGTTCTGATAAGACTGGAACACTGACCAAAGGAGAGATGACCGCTCGGAAAATATATTATGGCAATAAAATTATTGAGATTACTGGTTCAGGCTATGAGCCTAAAGGAAAATTCGTGCTGAACTCGGATCCTATCGATCCTAAAAATGATGAAGGTTTATCCCTCCTCTTGAGAATAGCTGCTTTATGTAACAATTCTCATCTAGAGAATGATGGTGGGCAATGGAGAGTTACTGGCGACCCTACGGAGGGCGCATTGGTTGTTGCCGCTTATAAGGGTGGATTAAGACAGGAAGAGCTGGAAGCTACATATCCACGTATAGGAGAGATCCCCTTCAGCTCTGAAAGAAAAAGGATGACAACTATTCATTCAGACCCAAACGGGGAGATATACGCTTACATTAAGGGAGCTCCAGAAGTTATCCTTGAACGTTGTAGCAGAATATATGATGATGGAAGGGAGACTCGGCTTACTGATCATAAGAGAAAGAGCATCTTGAAGATTAATGAGGAATTCGCGAGCAGCGCCCTACGCGTTCTAGCTTTTGCCTATAGGAAGCTTCCGAAATCTGACGGGCAATATACGGAGAAGATAGAGAACAACCTTGTCTTCGTCGGATTGATAGGAATGATCGATCCGCCACGGGAAGAAGCTATAGAGGCTAATCGCCTATGTAAGAAGGCGGGTATAAAGACAGTGATGATTACCGGCGATCATAAGTTAACCGCGATCGCCGTTGCGAAGGAGATTGGAATTCTAGAAGAGGGCAGTATCGTTTTGACGGGCGAAGAACTAAATAGAATGAGTGATGACGAGTTCGAAGAAATAGTTGAGGATGTAAAGGTTTACGCTCGCGTCTCACCTGAACATAAACTCCGTATAGTAAGGGCCTTGAAGAAGAAGGGACACATCGTTGCGATGACGGGCGACGGCGTTAACGACGCTCCCGCACTGAAGGAGGCGGATATAGGCGTTGCTATGGGCATCACAGGTACCGATGTAACGAAAGAAGCCGCAGATATGGTGTTAACGGATGACAACTTCGCCACAATAGTAAACGCCGTCAAACATGGACGTTTAATCTATGATAACATCAGAAAATTCGCCTTCTTCTTAATGCGATCAAACTTTGACGAACTAGCTGTAATCGCAACCTTTGCTTTTCTTGGAATGCCCCTACCTCTCACCGCCGCAATGATATTATGGATAAACCTAGTTACAGATGGGGGTCCAGCGACGGCGTTGAGCTTTGATCCCCCACTTGAAGACGTGATGGCTCGTCCTCCACGTGACCCTAAGCAGGGAATACTTTACGGCAGACTTCTCCAGATTATAATTTCCTTCATATGCCAGTATGTGGGAACAACGGGAATATTTGTTCTAGTCTATGAGTATGGATTCCTAGCTGAGGGAGTAGGCGAAGCGGAAAGGTTAGCTTTAGCCCGATCGATGTGTTTCACACAGGCAACTCTACGTGAACTTATGATCGTTTGGAACTGTAGATCAGAGAGGCGATCAGCCTTCCGTTTAAGCTGGACATCAAACAAGTTTCTACTCGTCTCTGAGGTTATCTCCATCTTCGGTACAGTCGCTCTGCTATATGTTCCCTTCCTACAAACAATGTTTGGAACTGTTCCGCTGAATCTTCAACAATGGGTTCTTGTAGGCTCAATTGCAACATCTGGTCTATTACTACTGCCCGAGCTCTTTTATGAAAAGAAGATACTTCGATGGGCATGAATCTCTACACAAAAAGCATGATGTAAGAGAATAGATAAATCATAATAAACATTGCTCCCGCCTTTTTATCAACTCTTTCTCTAATTGCAAGTATAGAGATAACCATTAAAGATGCAAATATGGTGTAGATGGAAGTCGCAGCTGCGAGATCTCCAGAAATCGCTTGGGGAAAGAATATCTGACCTATCCCTATTGAAAAGCTTGCATCTATAATACAGCTACCAATGATATCTCCAACCGCTATTTCATATTCCTTCTTTCGAATCGCAGTCAGGTCAACTGCAAGCTCTGGAAGAGAAGTTCCAATGGCAAGTAGAAAGAAGCTTATAAGATACTCGGGGATTTTAAAGGCTGCTGAAAGTACAATCGTTGATTGGACAACGAGATATGCTCCCACGGCTACCCCAACAAATCCCAACATGGCCACTGTTACATGATATATTTTGCTTCTGCTCATCTGAGTTAAATCAAGGTCTCTTTTGCTAGTTTTACGGATCGCAGCTTTGATTATAACAATATATAACGGCCAGCTCCCAACCAGAAACAATGCGTTGATTCTTGTAACGTACCCCTTCTCAAGGATGGACATTGCCAACATAAGCGCTAGGATTTCGCATGCGCCAATGATAATTATTTCCTTTCTTTTAACATTAAAGGAATTACCGAGGAGTGGGAGAAGCCCCAAGACTAGAGTTAGCTGGGTTAAGACGGAACCGATGGAGTCTCCCGCATTTATGTTTCCATGGCCCAACGCGCAGGATACGATTGAATTGACGATCTCAGGTAGATCGGTGCCGATGGAAACTAGTGATAGACCGATCATTATTGGAGATACGCCTAATGCTGTGGCGAAAATGACTGAATGTTCAATGGCTTTTTCGCTTGAAAGCGTCATAAATAAGATTCCCGCGATTAACGCTAGAATTCCTAATGTGAGGTCAAGCATTTGAGTAAACCTATTTATGAATTCAATGTTAGTTTAATTATTTTTATCAATTTAAATGTTTATACCGATATGATGTTTTTATACTTTTCAAGATTTAATTAGATAAGAGAAAATGAACGATAAGAAGCCGAGAAAAGCCATAAGCATCATAAAGGATCCGGATGTTATACGTCTGTTAGCGGACTTCACCAGATCTGAAATTCTGCGCTTACTTAGCGAGAGATCTATGACTGAAACTCAGCTCGCGAAGGAGCTAGGACTAACAAAAGCCGCTATCGGTTATCATTTACGTCAATTAAAAGACGCCGGTCTTATCGCGTTAGATAAAGTCGAGGCTGAAGAGCATGGCATCCTCAGGAAATATTATTTGACCACTGCAGCTTTCTTCATTGTAGACCCCGATTATATACCTGAAGATGTCAAGAGATACTTTTTGGAGGTTCAGATGGAGCATTTAAGGGGGATGCTGAGCGTCTTTAAGTTTTATAATAAGATATCAGAGATCTCCTCCGAAAAGCTTGAAGAGCTGGCTGAAGCGATGCTTAGGCAGCTAAAGACTATCGGACAGAAACATATCGGAGAGAACATTGAAAACAAGGATGTAGAATCGTTGATAGTGAAGATCTACGCCGAAGCCCTCGCTAGCCTCACAAAACAGAAGGAATGGCGCTGCATATTTCAAAAATAACTTCTACTTCTTCTAGTTCCATGAGTTAAAATGGATGGTTGACACTCTAGAACTTGTTATAATGAACGATCTCTTCTAATGGTTTTTTAGGTCTCAGAGATGGCTTCTCCGCTGGATATCCAAAGGAGACTAAGGCGACAACCTTCAAATTATCCGGCACGTTCAGCAGCTTTTTTACTTCCGATTCATCGAAATCCCCTATCCAGCATGATCCTAATCCTTGAGCCTCAGCAGCCAATACCATATTCTGCAGCGCGATCGCCACATCCACTGTTGCCCATTTCTTATCTTTTTCACCGCATCCGACTATTATGAAAGCCGCATCCTTTAAGAAACCCGTCCATCTACGGCGTGAAAGCTTCTCCTTTATCTTTGCATCCGTCACGACTATGAAATGCCATGGTTGAGCGTTCATGGCTGAGGGCGCACGCCTACCAGCCTCCAGAATATTCATGAGAACCTTCTCAGGAACAGGTTCTTTTCGATATCTCCTCACACTAGCACGGTTAAAGATGACATCCAAAAGAGACAACGCCATCCCTCCGCATTTACGAGCATTCTCATCCTTTTATTTTTTCCTTAAAGTCGAATCGGTTAATAAATTAGTTAAAATACGTCAGGTTGATAAATTGATAGACTGACGTTATAGTAGTATCCGCTTGGCTAAAAGAGAAATAGCTATGGCTGAGACTAAGCCTATAATAGCTATAAGCGCGGCGTAAGGAAAAGAGGAAATAAGATTTGATGTTAATCCTCTATCCTGCTCAAAGCTTGAAATTTTAATATTCTTCTCAGAAGTGATATTGCCTGCTTTTCCTTCTTCTGCACTTGTTGTAGAGATTTTTTCAGTCTTGCTGATTAATAACTGTTTGTTTTCCATGGAATAACCGAACATAAATATGGGAAGAAGCATAATGGCTATTCCAAGCATAACTGCAAACGCGGCATATAGTAGGTATCTAAACATCTGTTTCCCCTTAAAATCTTAGCTATGAAAGTTCTTTTCAATTCTTTTCTAAATACAAAAGAATTAATATGTCTATGTTTTAGAACAGAGACAATTAATTTTAAGATCTAAATCAGATCCATACTCCCATGTTCTTTTTCTTCAGAAACCGTTAAGATCTCTTAAGGCCCTCGCAATCGAGTATTTTATGTATGTAAATTCTTAAAATGTAAACTTGATGTGTGATGGGGCGGAGAATAGCTGTAGGTGTGGATTTGGGAGGCACGAATCTTCGGGTAGCTATAGGAGATGAGGAAGGCAGAATCCTCGCGAAGATCTCCGAAAGAACTGAAAAGACTAAGGGTCCTGAAGGAATAAGTAGGCAGATAGCTCGAATAATCCATCGCTTGAAAGAGAAAGAGGCTAAGGCAGGAGAGATCGTGGGTATAGGCATTGGATCAGCGGGTCCGCTTGATTTGAAGAGAGGAGGACTAATGAAGCCGACTAATATCCCATACGATTTTGTGCCTCTCGTTGAGCCTCTTGAAGATGAGTTTCATCTGCCCACATATCTTTTGAATGACTGTTCTACTGCAGTTATGGGTGAAAGGTTCTTCGGTGCTGGTAGGGAGCATGAAAATCTGGCGTACATCACGATAAGCACTGGGATAGGAGGAGGCATATACGTTGATGGGCATCTACTCATCGGAAAAGATGGAAATGCAACGGAGGTGGGTCACTTCACAATTGACTATGAGGGGAGACTGCTATGTGGCTGCGGAAAGAGAGGACACTGGGAAGCATACTGTTCTGGAAATGGGATACCAAACTATGTTAGGCTGCTGCTCTCGCAGAAAAGATACTCGAAAGTTAAAGATAGCCTCTTGATGCGAAGATTAGGTGGAGATCTTAGCCTATTGACTGCTAAGATCCTTTATGAATGTGCGAAGGAGGGAGATCCATTCTCCCTAGAACTTACGGAGAGAATAGGGGTTTTGAATTCTATAGGCTTTGCATGTGTAATTGATGCTTATGACCCCTCCTTAATAACGGTTGGTGGTTCTATTGCTTTGAAAAATGAAAAGTTAGTTCTTGATCCTATACGACGGGGAGTTAAGGAACATGCTCGAAACCGTATTCCCAAAATAGAGATTACGCCGCTTAGAGATGACATTGTGCTCTACGGTGCCCTCGCCATGGCTTTCAATCTTGACAGATAGAATTGGAAGATGTGCCGTAGACTTTTATGTTAGTAAATTTTTAGGAAATACAAAAAACAGAGTAGAGGAGAATCTCCTAAAAATTTAGGAGTATACTTGAATCAAGGAAAGATCCTAAATTGAGCTGGTTCATACACTACGATTTCGGTAAATTACGTAAATCCAAAGAGTTTGGATTTAGTCCCCCTCGTAGAAGACAAGGAAAGATGCTTGCATATGATGAGGGAATTGATGGGGATAATCAATCCGGAACAAGAAGCGAATCTTTAAAATCGGAATCTAAATTCTTAGATCTGTTTCCTTACGAGCCTTACCCCGAACAGTTAAAATTCATGAGAGATGCAGAGATCGCTCTACGTGAAGGAAAGGTGCTTTTAGCCGAAGCATGCAACGGGTTCGGAAAGACCGCGTGTGCGCTTGCCAGCGCGCTTTCACTTGACCGGAAGATCATCTATGCGACGAGAACTCATGAGCAAGTACGTCAAGTACTTCATGAAGTTCAGCAGATAAACAGAAAAGCCGGAACCGAGTTTTCTGCAGTGGCCTTAGCCAGCAGACAGAACCTCTGCTTGAATGATGCTTGTAGAGATCTTCCATCTTTTGAAGCTATAGAGGCTTGCAGAGTTCTAAGACTGACGCATAAATGTCCGTACAAGACAAAATTTAACTATTCGATCCTAGATCTCCCTTTGATCCTTTCAACTAGAAGTCTGGTCTTTTATGGTAAGAAAAGGAATCTCTGCCCTTATTACCTTTCAAGAGAAGCTGCAAGGGACAGCATGGTCGTTGTAGCGCCTTATCAGTACATATTCAATAGGGCAATTCGAGTTAAAGTTGGTCTTGATATACGCGGTAAAATTCTCATTTTTGATGAAGCGCATAATGCAGATAAGATAGGTCAAGAAGTTCTTAGCGATTCTATATCTGACCGGGCTTTACGTAGCGCAAAAAGGGAACTTGATATGCTTGATTATTCCCCGGTTGTCATAGAGAGATTATTGGATTATCTGGAAGACCATGTTCTGGAAAAGCCTATTCTAAAGCCCGGATCGTATCTTTTTGAAGATCTCGAGAGATTTCTAGGTGACAGTCTCTCCTTAATAATCGATTTTTACACGCCGGTGGTCGATGAAATTAGGGAATATAAGCTCTCAAGAGGACAAGTTCCAATATGCTATCTTAATGGGCTTCTCAAGTTTCTCTCTCTGGTTGCATCAAGTGAAAGAGAAAGCTATGTAGCCATATACCGAAAATCCAGCTCTGGCCTAAAAATCATCGAGTATCGATGTTTAGATCCCAGTTTAGCAATTAAGCCAGTAATAGAAGAATCTTATTCGGCTCTAATCATGTCCGGAACACTTTCCCCTATGGATTATTTCACTGAGATTTTAGGATTGTCAGAGGCTGAATGTAGAACCTATTCGTCTATAGCTAGGCCTGAGAATGTGCATACATATGTAGATACAACGATCTCGACGAGATTTAAAGAGAGAAATGAGGAGACACTTAGGATTTATGGAGAGCGAATATCTAAACTTGTAAGGAAAGTCCCCCATGGAGCTCTAATATTCTTTCCGCAGAGAGCATTTATGAAGCAGGCCTTAGAGATATGGCTTAAGAACGGCTTTATCAAAAAGAAAGGTGAAGAATACTTTTTAGATGGAAAGAGAATCTTCGAGGAGGGAAAGACTGCTAGGGAGAATTCAAAGGTTATAAGCGAGTATAAGAAGGCTGCAAGGGCTGGGAAGGGAGCTGTTCTATTCGCTGTTTTTAGGGGAAGAAACTCGGAAGGATCTAATTTTCCGTATGAGGAGGCGAGAGGAATATTTAATGTGGGGTTGCCATATGCTGATTATAAAGATCCGCTTGTGAAGGCGCAAATCGAATATCTAAATAGGAAAAGACCACGGCTTGGAAATCTCTGGTATATTATGGATGCGTTTAGAGCGGCGAATCAAGCCCTTGGAAGGGGGATACGTCATAGAGATGACTGGTGCCACTTCTATCTGATGGATCGAAGATACGCGACGCATTGGAGATTTATCTCAAAATGGGCAGTGGAAAACGGCATCGAAGAAATAGTCCTCTGAGAGATCGGCCAAGGCATATTTATCTAAATTCCAGGCGCCCTGCTCGTCTTAGAAAGAGGATCATGCCTATAATTGATGACGCTGCTAATATTGAGCTATATGCGGCTGCTATTGAAGAGCCATAGAATTGCCAAAGCACGCCTACTGTAACATTAGCGATTAAAAAGCATATGCCGACAACTAGAGAGTAGAGCCCATAAGCCGTTCCTCTAAATGCGCTTTCCGCATACTTCGGAATCATGGCTCTTGCAACAGTATTTGAGATTCCATCATAAATACCAAAAATAACGGCTATCAAGAAAGCTGCGAAATTGTTTCGGGGAAATAGGAGAAGCAAGAGGGATGATGTAAAGAAAGCGCCATATCCGAGGGCAAGGACGCTTTCCTTTCCTATTTTATCCGAGAGAATTCCCGAGGGAATCGCTATTAAAGTATGACTTAAATTAATCAGTGCATAAAAAATCGGAACTATACGATAATCGAATCCTGCCTCGCTTGCATTCAGAAGTATAAATGAATAATTGAAGGCTCCTAGAGAGAATACACCTACAATAAGCAGCAGAAATAAAAAGTTCCCTTTAAGAGTCTCTCTAATCCCCGTTAACATTTTGAACTTGTGCCGGCCTGACGCGGCCCGTTCTTGAACAAAAAGTAAAAGGATCAGTAGTGCTGCGGTGCCGGGAATCAAAGAAATCCAAAAAACTCCTCTTATTGTTAAGCCGGCGGCGTATATCAAAAATGATGCGGCTAATGGGCCTAGAATGGCTCCTGTCTGATCTAGAGTTCTATGTAATCCAAATGCCGCTCCCCTTCTTTTTTCTTCTATGGATTCGCTGAGCAAAGCATCGCGTGGAGCTGTTCTAATGCCCTTTCCAATTCTATCGGCTATTCGAATAGACATGGCTTCAAAGATGTTCTGTGTAACAGCAAAGAATGGTTTTACGATGTTGGAGATTCCGTATCCAACAAGAATAATGATCTTTCTTCTCTTGATCTTATCAGAGAAGACTCCCGAGATAACTCTCATTCCATAGCTGAGAGACTCAGCAAATCCTTCTATTAATCCCAACGCTGCACTTCCAGATCTTGGAAGATTAACAATAAAGACGGGAAGCAAGCTGAGAACCATCTCGGTTGAAACATCTGTGAAGAAGCTCACAAAACCCAATGCAAAGATGTTTCGGAAAGAAGTCTTTGAAGAATTCTTATCTTTGCTGATTATCAACGATTTTCCCGATTCTCCAGCAGCCCTTAACGTTTATAAAGTTATCATTTAAAAAGAATTTTTCTTTATGGTTTGAAATCGAGCTGTAGGAATAAAAAATAAAAAGAAGAGAGATCGTTTCAGATTTATATTGTTAGATTTACATTGTTTTAATCTTTAGTGGAGCATCTATGATTGGAGGCTGCATATTATTGAATAAAAAACGAATTATTGTAACCCTTGTAGGGAAGGGGCAAGCGAAGATTGGAGAGGTTTTTATTCATAGAGGGCCGGGTTCGAAATGTGCGGATTGTGAATACTTCCATGTTTGCGTGGATAATATTGAGTCTGGAAGAATATATGAAATAATAAGGGTTCGTGATAAAACTCATTTTTGCAAGCAATATGGAATTGAGATGCAGGTAGTCGAGGTGATAAATGCTAAGATTCCAGCAGCTGTTTTTGCTAAGCAAGCGATTCAAGGAGCAATAATAACTTTTAGGCCTCCAGCATGTGATCAGGAAGAATGTGAAGCTTATAATTTATGCTTTCCGGAAGGATTGAAACTTGGAGATCGCTGTGAGATTTTAGAGGTCATCCAGAATCTTCAGTGTCCCCTTGGCTTTCCTCGGAAGAAGGTGCTTCTTCAGCTGGCTTCGGCTTCTTAAAGGTCTCTGTAAACGTTACCGTTGTCTTTTCCGGGAAGAACCTCGTTATATCCATGAATATCCCCCTCTTTGCAATTTGAAGACCCTCGATGTAGAAGGCTTCTTCAGGAATCTCTACCGTTACCTTACTCTTTCTAATAGTAATTTTGAATTTCTCTATTTCAACCTGTGGGATTCTCCGATGCACTAGTGCAGAGATTTTTTCCATGATTGTCTTGAGCTTCTTTTGGACGGTAACTTCATAGACGAGAGTCTTGCCTGCGAGGGGCGGATTGAAGTCCAATAGCACCCTCCCGGATCCTATAGTTCTGACCGTC
>Ga0190363_1002632_pt1 | contig 10161 bp, 11 predicted proteins | sample 48721867_MG_FD_161272 | JGI IMG/M metagenome (GOLD analysis project Ga0190363, IMG submission 161272) | Hydrothermal vent microbial mat bacterial communities from Southern Trench, Guaymas Basin, Mexico - 4872-18-6-7_MG | ecosystem: Environmental > Aquatic > Marine > Hydrothermal vents >...
CGGCCTCCCCGATGGCCGTCCCCCCTGGGAGGCCCTGGTGGTCGTGGTGGAGAACGAGGGGAAGAAGAGGTGCTTTTTGGTAGATGAGGTCCTGGGGAAACAGGAGGTGGTGATAAAGAGCCTGGGTGAGGTCTTTGAGGGGGTCAGGGGGGTGGCTGGAGGGGCGATCATGGGTGACGGGCGGGTGGGTCTCATCCTCGACGTGGCGGGGATCTTCGCCCTGAGCGAGCGAGGGGCCCCATAGAGAAGGAGGTGATAAGGATGGAGGAGATGGCAAAGACGAAGGCCTCTGACGATAAATATCTGCTCTTCGAGCTGGCAGGGGAGGAGTACGGGGTGGATATCCTCAAGGTCCGGGAGATCATCGGCCTCATGGCGATAACCCCTGTCCCCCAGACCCCTTCCTTCATCAAGGGAGTGATAAACCTCCGGGGGAAGGTGATCCCGGTGATAGACCTGAAGGTGAAGTTCGGGATGGAAGACGGGGATTATGGGGATCGGAGCTGCATCGTGGTGATAGAGCTTCAGGGGAAGAAGGGCCCGGTCCTCACCGGGGTGGTGGTGGACGGGGTCAAGGAGGTGGTGAACATCAACCCCGAGCAGATAGACCCTCCCCCTGAGATGGGACAGGGCATCGATGCCCGCTTCATCCTCGGGATGGCGAAGCTCGGCGAGCGGGTGAGCATCCTGCTCGATATGGAGAAGGTGATCGGGGATGGGGGAGGGGGAATCCTTCAAAAGGAGGAAGGCGATGAAGGCGATAAGGGAGAAGGTTAGGAGGATGAGCCTTGCCAAGAAATTCGTCCTCATGGGACTGGTAGTCGAGCTTTCCTTCGCGGCGATGGTCTTCCTCTGGATCCTGCCCGGGATGAAGGCCCATCTCCTCAAGGAGAGAAAGGCGAAGGTAAAGGAAGTGGTGAATGCGGCCTACAGCGTAGCCGCTTACCACTACTCCATCGCTAAGGGGGGCGAGATCAGCGAGCCCCAGGCCATGAAGGAGTGCCGGGAGATAATAAAGCATATCCGCTACGGACCTGACGGGAAGGACTATCTCTGGATAAATGACTTCGCCCCTCGGATGGTGATGCATCCTTACAGGCCCGACCTTGAGGGGAAGGACTTGAGCGGCTTCAAGGATCCCACCGGAAAGAGGCTCTTTCTGGAGATGGTCAAGGTCTGCAAGGAGAAGGGCGAGGGCTTCGTGAGCTACATTTGGCAATACAAGGACGACCCCTCCAAGATCTATCCCAAGGTCTCCTTTGTGAAGGCCTTCAAGCCCTGGGGATGGATCATCGGCTCAGGAGTCTACCTCCATGAGGTGCAGCAGGCCTATGGCAGGTGGATGGCCAGGGCGGGAGCTTTGGCCCTCCTAATCATGGCCCTCACCTTTGTGGTCCTCATCTGTTTCTACCGCAAGGGAATAGGTAATCCTTTGGCCAAGATAGAGGCATTTGTGGGGAGGGTGAGCTCAGGGGAATACGGGGCGAGATGTGAGGTCGGAACCGGGGACGAGATGGGGCGGCTCGCCGAAGGGATGAACCGGATGGCCGAGGAGATCGAGAGGCGACAGAGGGAGCAAGAGGAGGCAAATGAAAAGCTCAAGGCCCAACAGGAGGAGTTCGACGCCCATGTGAGGAAGACCGAGGAAATGAAGAGGAAGGTGGAGGAGAGGGCCAAGAGGCTGGCCGAGGGCGTAGATTCCCTTTCCGCCTACCTCCAGCGGCTTGCCTCGGGCGACTTCTCCAAGGACTTTTCCCTGGACGGGAACGAGGAACTGAAGGAGTTGGTCCTCTCCCTCAACGGGATGGTCTCCCGGTTGCGGGAGCTCTTGCACAGGGTCCATCAGGCCGCCGATCAGGTGGCCACGGCCTCCGCCCAGGTGGCAGAGGCGAGTCAGCGCCTGGCAGAGGGGGCCTCGGAGCAGGCCGCCTCCATCCAGGAGACCTCCAGCTCTGTAGAGGAGGTCACCTCCATGGCCGAGAACAACGCCGACGGAGCCACCGAGGGCGATCGCCTCATGAAGGAGACCTCCCAGGTGGTGGAGAGGACCCGCGGCTCCATGGAGGAGCTGACCAAGGCCATGGAGGAGATAGCCTCTTCGAGCCAGAAGACCCGAAACATCGTCAAGACCATTGACGAGATCGCCTTCCAGACCAACCTTTTGGCCCTGAACGCCGCCGTGGAGGCGGCCAGGGCCGGGGAGGCGGGGGCGGGCTTTGCGGTGGTGGCCGATGAGGTGAGGGCCCTCGCCCAGAGGAGCGCTGAGGCGGCCAAGCAGACCGCCGACCTGATAGAGGAGATGGCCAGGAGGGTCGAGGAAGGCAAGGAGCTCTTGAGCAGGGCGGACAGCGACTTCTCCCAGGTGGCCGGGTACTCCGAGAAGGTAGTCCAGATCATGGCGGAGATCGCTGCGGCCAGCAACGAACAGGCCGAGGGGATAAAGCAGATCAACGAGGCCCTGGGGCAGATAGACAAGGTGACCCAGCAGGTCGCCTCCAGCGCCGAGGAGAGCGCCTCCGCGGCCGATGAGATGCGCTCTCAGGCCGAGGAGCTGAAGGAACTCATCTCCCAATTCAAGGTGGACGGAGCAGAGCCTGCTGAAGAGAAGGAGGAGAAGGCCCCAAAGGTAAAGAGGGTAGCTGCCTCTGCGACGGTGGACCCCGAGAAGGTGATCCCCTTAGATGAAGGACATAGAGGAGAGGGATAGATGACGGTGCAGCAGGGGGGGAGGGATCCTGAGGCCCCCTTTCCCCCCATAACGGATGAGGAGTTCAGGAAGATAAGCCTCCTCGCCTACGAGAAGGCGGGCATAAGGCTCGGCCCGAAGAAGAAGGTCCTCGTGCAGTCCCGCCTCTGCAAGGTCCTGAAGAAGGAAGGTCTTACCTCCTATGGTGAATACTACTGCAGGCTCATCGCCGATAAGACGGGCAGGGAATTTGCCCGGTTCATCGACCTGATCACCACCAGCTTCACCCACTTCTTCCGGGAGAAGAGACACTTTGATTTCCTCTCCCAACATATCCTCCCCGACCTGAGGGAGAGCGGGAGGGTCCTGCGGATATGGTCTGCCGGTTGTGCCACGGGGGAGGAGCCTTACAGCATCGCCATCCTCCTGCTGGAGGAGGGGTTTTCGGCCGATGAGGTGAGGGTCCTGGCGAGCGACATCTCCCTTCAGGCCCTCAGCCAGGCCGAGGAAGGGATATACGGGGAGGAGAAGCTGGGGGATTTTCCCCCGCTCCTTAAGAGGAAGTACTTCCTCCCCGAAGGAGGAGGCCGTTACAGGGTAAAGGAGGAGGTCAAGGGGCTGGTTCGGTTCAGGCGCTCCAACCTCCTCTCCCCTCCTCCTTGGGGCTTTCCCATTGACGTGATCTTCTGTCGCAATGTGATGATCTACTTTGACAACGAGAACAAGAAGAGGGTGCTGTGGAACCTCCGGAGCGCCCTGAGAAAGGGGGGATACCTCTTCGTCGGTCATGCCGAAAACCTCATCACCGTGAGCAACGGGACGGGCTTAAAGTACGTGAGGCCCTCCATATATCGGAGGGTGGAATGAACATCATCGTGGGAATAGGGGAGTACAAGGTCACCGATAACCCGGCAGCGGTGCTGATCACTTACAGCCTGAGTTCCTGCATCGGGGTCACCGTTTATGATCCCGTGGTCAAGGTGGGGGGGATGCTCCACTTCATGCTCCCCGAGGCCCGGATAAACCCGGATCGGGCAAAGGAGCGGCCAGGGATGTTTGCCGACACCGGTCTCCCCCTCCTGCTCGAGGAATGCCAGAAGCTTGGCGCCGACAGGAGGAGGATGTCGGTGAAGGTGGCGGGAGGAGCCCAGATCCTCGATGCGGGAGATCACTTCAAGATAGGGAAGAGGAACTACGTGGCCCTCAGGAAGGTCCTCTGGCAGAACAGGATCTTCATAGATGGGGAGGACATCGGGGGCTGTGTGAACAGGACGATGAGGCTTGAGCTCTCGACGGGGAAGGTCTTGGTGAAGGTCTTGGGAAATGGAGTGAAGGAGCTATGAAGAACGTACAGGAGATCATAAACTCGGTGGAGAAGCTTCCTCCTTTCCCTCAGGTGGCCCTGAGGGTGATGGAGATGGTCCAGGACGAGGACGTCTCTTTTGGGAAGATAGCCGAGGTGGTCCAGTACGATCAGGCGATAACGGCCAACGTGCTCCGGGTATGCAATTCTCCCTTCTTCGGATTGAGGAGGAAGATCTCCTCGGTGAAGGAGGCCCTCGTCTACATGGGGCAGAAATACTTCATGGAGGTAGTAGTTGGTATGGCATCCTCCCAGTACTTCCGCCAAGGGCAGGAGGGATATGACCTCGCCCAGGGGGAGCTCTGGCGCCATTCCGTGGCCTGCGCCATCGCTTCAAGGCTCCTCTCCCGCAAGCTGGGGAGGCCTGAGGATCAGCTCCTCTTCACCACCGCCCTGCTTCACGACATAGGGAAGGTGGTCCTCAGCCACTTCGTCGCCGAGGCCTTCGACGAGATAAGGAGGAGGGTGGAGAAAGGGCTCTCCTTTCTCGAGGCCGAGGAGGCGGTGGTGGGGATAGACCACGCCACCCTCGGGGGAAAGATTGCCAAACGGTGGGCCTTCCCCGAAGAGATGACGAGGGCCATAGTCTTGCACCATCGCCCGGAGCTGGCGCCAGAGGATGATGCCATCACCCCGCTGATCTATCTGGCCGATCTCCTCTGTCTCCAGATGGGGATCGGCACCGGGGCCGATGGGCTCCTTTACCGGGCGAAGGAGGAGGTCCTGCGGAAGTTCGACCTCCGGGAGAGGGACCTCCTGGAGGTGATGGGCGAGCTGCCCGCCGAGATGGAGCGGGCGGCCGAGATGATAAAACTGAACTGAGGTGAGGCGATGAGCTTCAACGTATTGGTCGTGGACGACTCTCCCCCCATGCGTCAGGTGATGAAGAGGGTGATCCAGATATCGGGCTTCGACGTGGGGGAGCTGCTTGAGGCCGGCAACGGCAAGGAGGCCCTCAAGGTGCTCTCCTCCAACTGGGTGGACGTGATCCTTTTGGACATCCACATGCCCGAGATGGACGGGATAGAGATGCTCAGGAGGCTCAGCGAGGAGGATCTGTGGAAGAGGATCCCGGTGATCGTGGTGACCACCGAGGGCCGAGAGCAGGTGATCGAGGAGGCGAAGAGGCTTGGGGCGAAGGGGTACGTGAAGAAGCCCTTCAACCCCGAGCAGATAAAGGAGATCCTCATGAGCGTGATGGGGAAGGAATATGAGAGAGGTACTGGTCAGGAAGCTTAAGGAGGTCACCTCCGAGGTCCTGGAGACGATGTTTTACCTCGTGCCCGAACACCTGGAAGGAGGCTCCTCAGGGGGGGAAGGGGAATACGTGGTCGAGATCCCCATCGAGGGTGGTGGCACCAAGGCGGCCATATACCTCTCCTTCTCCTCGAACTTGGCCGAGCAGATGGCCGCAAACTTCCTCGCCGAGGGAGAGGTCTCCCAGCCGATGATCATCGATGTCCTGAAGGAGGCGGCCAACATGATGGGGGGAAACCTGGTGAGCGCCCTCGACAAGAAGGGAGAATGGAAGCTTGGGCAACCTCAGGTCTACCAGGGGGTAGAGGCCTACGGGATGGTAATAGGCCTTGAGCCCGTCTGCGAGTTCGACGTGGACGGGGAGATCCTCAGGGTCTACGCGGCGGGCAGGAGAGGTGGATAGGATCAGAGTCTTGCTGGTGGACGATTCCGCCATCGTCCGCAAGATCGTCAAGGAGGACCTTTCCCGGGAGCCCGACATCGAGGTGGTGGGGACCGCTCCTGATCCCTATATCGCCAGGGACAAGATCGTGCGCCTGAGGCCTGACGTGCTGATCCTCGACGTGGAGATGCCCCGGATGGACGGGATCACCTTCCTGCGGAAGCTGATGCAGTACCATCCCATGCCCGTGGTCATCTTCAGTTCCCTCACTCCCAATGGGAGCGAACTCGCCATGGAGGCCCTGGAGGCAGGGGCCGTGGACGTGATGGCCAAACCGGGAGGCCCCCTGAGCGTGGGAGAGGCCACGGTCCAGCTCGCCGAGAGGGTGAGGGCCGCCTCCAGAGTCCGCTTCTTCAGGAAGGGAGATTCCCCTGCGGTGAAGGCAAAAGGGACGGTGGCCTTCAAGACCACCCAGAAGATCGTCGCCCTCGGGGCCTCCACCGGTGGGACGGAGGCCCTGAGGGTGGTCCTTGAGAGGATGCCCCCGAGCTCTCCGGGGATGGTGATCGTTCAGCACATGCCACCGGGCTTCACCTCCTCCCTTGCTCGAAGGCTCAATGACCTCTGTCAGATAGAGGTCCGGGAGGCCTCCGACGGCGATCCCGTCCTCACGGGAACGGCCTTAATAGCCCCTGGGGGATACCACATGGTGCTGAGGAGGAGCGGCGCCCGCTACCTGGTCTCGGTGAAGGACGGTCCCTTAGTATGGCATCAGAAGCCCTCGGTGGACGTGCTCTTCAGCTCCGTGGCCAAGGCGGCGGGGGCGAACGCCGTGGGGGTCCTGATGACGGGGATGGGGGCCGATGGGGCAAGGGGTCTCCTGGAGATGAGGGAGGCCGGCGCTCATACCATCGTCCAGGATGAGAAGAGCTGTGTGGTCTTCGGGATGCCCAAGGAGGCGATAAGGATGGGGGCAGCAGCCGAGGTGGCCCCCCTGGAGGAGATACCCGAGAGGATAGCCGAAGCGCTCAAGGAGGCCTGAGATGGACGCCCAGTACATCAACCCGTTCTTGAACGCCACGGCGAAGGTCCTCGAGACCATGGCCTTCTTAAAGGTCAGACCGGGCAAGCCCTACGTGAAGAAGAACTCCAGTGCCGCTGGGGACGTCTCGGGGATAATTGGCATCACAGGAGACGTTGAGGGGTCCTTCTCCATCAGCTTCTCCAAGGAATGCATAAAGAAGGTGGTCTCCAACATGCTCGGAGAGGAGGTGGAGGATATAGACGACGAGGTGAAGGACGCGGTGGGCGAGCTGACCAACATCATCTCAGGGGATGCCAGGAGGGAGCTCTCCGAGAAGGGATTATCCCTCAACGGCTCCCTCCCCACCGTGGTAGCTGGCCCATCCCATGAGATAAAACACGTCGGGAAGGGCCCCACCATCGCCCTCCCCTTCGAGACCGATGCAGGGCCTGTGACAGTGGAGGTATGCTTCAATCACTGAGATCAGGGCGGGCTTGCCTTATTGCCTCAAGTAGCTCCTTTACCCCAAAAGGCTTCGTTATCGAGCCGGTGGCCTTCGCAAGGACTTCTTCCTCGATGGGGTAACCGCTCATCACGATCACCTTCACCTCGGGGTCCATCTCCCTCAGCTCCTCGAAACACCTCAGCCCGCTCATCCCGGGCATTATCAGGTCAAGAAACACCAGGTCTATCTCCTTTCCCCTCTCCCTGTAGATCCTGAGGGCCTCTTCCCCGGAGGAGGCCTTTAGCACCCGATAGCCGAAGAGGGAGAGTCCCTGCTCCACTATCGTCCTTATCGTCTCCTCATCATCCACCACGAGGATGGTCTTCTGTTTTCCCACCTTTCGTATCCTCCTGGAGGGCAGGCCAGAAGATCTCGAAGGTCGTCCCCCGCCCCACCTCGCTCTTGCAATCTATGTACCCTTTGTAATCCTTCACGATCCCATACACTATGGAGAGGCCAAGGCCTGTCCCCCGCCCCATCTCCTTGGTGGTGAAGAAGGGCTCGAAGATCCGCCTCCTCACCTCTTCCGTCATTCCGCACCCCGTATCAGATACCCGCAGAAGCACGTATCTCCCCACGGGGATCTCCGGATGGTCCCTTCGCTGGACCCTGCCCATGATCACGTTTTCCGTTTCTATCGTCAACTTCCCCCCCTCGGGCATGGCGTCCCGGGCATTTATCACCAGGTTCATTATCACCTGCTCGATCCGTGCCGGATCGGCCCGGATGGGCCAGAGATGGGGTGAGAGCTTTAGCTCCACCTCTATCATCTTCGGCAGGGTCCTGAAGAGGATGTAGGATATCTGCTCTATCTGCTCGTTCAGGTCGAGCACCTTCGTCTTAGAGGGGACCCTCCGGCTGAAGGTGAGGAGTTGCCGGCTCAGCTCTGCACCCCAGTCGGCGGCCTTCTCTATCTGCTTCAGTTCCCTGTAGCCGAAGTCCCCCTCCTTCATCTGAAGGAGCAGGATCTGGGCAAATCCCTTTATGGTGGTGAGCAGGTTGTTGAAGTCGTGGGCTACCCCCCCCGCCAGTATCCCCACTGCCTCCATCTTCTGGGCCTGAAGCAGCTCCATCTGCAGCCTCTGCCTCTCCGTTATGTCCTCGTACATCACCAGATACCTGCCATCAGGAAGGAGGAGGGTGACAAACCTCGTCTCCTTGATGGAGCCGTCCTTGCAGTGGACGGGATACACCCTCACCTTCTCATCCAGGGGGGCGGCCTCCTTCATGTCCTCTACCCAAGTCCTGATCACCTCCCTTCTCTGCTCGGGATCGGGAAAGGCCCTCTCGAACCACTCCTTCCCTGTAGGTATCTCCTCCAGGGTATAGCCGAAGATCTCCGTGAACTTGGGGTTGAGATAGAGGTAACGTCCGTCCCTGTCTACGAGGGCAATGGCAAAGGGGGAGTGCTCGATCAGGGCCTGAAACCTCTCCTTTTCCTCCCTTAAGGCCCTCTCCCTCTCCTTTAGCGGGGTGATGTCCCTCAGGATGATGGCCACCCCTTCCACCCTCCCCTGCTCATCGAAGGTGGGGAAGTGGGAGACATAAAGCTCCCTTCCCCGGAAGGTCCTCTCATCGAAGGAGGGGACGATCATCCTTCCCCCACCCAGGAGGGGACATCCCTCACACGGCCTTTCCTCTTCCCAGAGGACTTGGTAACACTTCTTTCCCTTGATTGCTTCCCGGCTTTTTCCCACGAAGGACTCCGCCGCCCTGTTGCAGCGCAGGATCCGATACTCCCTGTCTATGATGATGAGGGGATCGGTGACGGCATCGAAGGTGTTCTCCCACTCCCTCATGGTGACGGTGGATCGGTGCAGGGCGGAGACCATCCTGTTGAAGGTCCTGAAGAGGGCGCCCATCTCGTCGAAGGAACGGGTGGGGACCTGAGTATCGAGTTTCCCCTTCTCCACCACCTCATCCATCGCCTCCTTCAGCTTTGTCACCGAGCGGCTGATCCTGTTCCCGATGGAGAGGGCGATGAGGAGGATCAGGCCAAAGAGGGGGAGGAATATCCCGTAACTCCAGAGGTGGAAATTCCTGAACTCCCTGCGGAAGATATCGGCGAGGTAAGGTGAGAGATGAAGGATGTCCTGGGAGGCCCTGAGGGGGGTCAGGAACTCTTCCACGTAAGCGGTGGCGGCGACGCTCATCTTGACCCCATCCGTCGTCCTCACCTCAAGGGGCGCAAAGTAGAGGTACTTCTCCCTCGTCCTCCCGTCGGGCTCTATCCAGTGGTAGTAACCTCCCACGTAACGGCCTTCCTTCTGGGCGAGGAAGAGGGCCCGGAGGCGATCGGAGAGCTCCCTGAGGTTGGTACCCTCTATCTCCTTCCAGGGGTGAAAGTATATCGTCCCTTTCGAGGAGTCTATTACGGCGGTATAACCGTCCTTTCCCACGGGCTGTAAGGCCAGGCGGCGGAAGGTGGGATCTTTCCTCAGTGCCTCGATCCCCTTCCTGTTCTCCACCAGGTAAAGGTCAAGGAGGCTCGCCACGTCCATCGCCCTTTGCCTGACGAAAACCTCCATGGTCCCCCTGGCCGCCTCCTCCACCCTTCGGCGCTCTTCCCGCTGCACCCTGAGGAAGTCCTCGCTTATCCTCCTCTCGAGGCGCTTGCTGAAACCGTAATGGAGGATCACCAGGTCTGCCACCGGTATCGCCGCTGCCAGCAGGATCAGTAGCAGGATCTTGTTCCTGAAGTTGTAAAGGGGCCTCATCCCCCTTCCTCACTGATACAGGTTATCCGCCCTTTGTATAAGCCGTGTCGGGATGTAGAGACCCACGACCCTCGTCTTCTCCATGGCCGTAAGGGCAAATATAAACCCTCTTCCCCTCCACATAGGAAGGGAAAGAGAAGAAGAAATTTTGACATCGCTTCAAGAATAGCACAAAAAATCCCTTTGTCAATCGGCCATTTGACGACGAATTAACTATTGACGCGAAG
>Ga0190363_1002633_pt1 | contig 10157 bp, 11 predicted proteins | sample 48721867_MG_FD_161272 | JGI IMG/M metagenome (GOLD analysis project Ga0190363, IMG submission 161272) | Hydrothermal vent microbial mat bacterial communities from Southern Trench, Guaymas Basin, Mexico - 4872-18-6-7_MG | ecosystem: Environmental > Aquatic > Marine > Hydrothermal vents >...
GGTTCTGGGGTACACCATTGCCTGTATGGATGTGTAAGAATTGCGGTTACTATACAGTAGTTGATTCCATTAGGACTGTTGAAAAACTATCTGGTAGGCGTGTAAACGATCCTCATAGGCCTTTCATAGACGAAGTATCCTTTAAATGTCCAAAGTGCGGTGCTGAAATGCGCAGAGTTCCGGACGTCGTCGATGTATGGATAGATTCAGGGTCTGTAATATGGTCTGTCTTACCGCAGGTTAAGGGAATTCATGATTATTCAAAGTGGGATACCCTAGAGGTCGTCTTAGAGGGTAAAGATCAGATCAGAGGATGGTTTAGCGCTCTCTTCGTGTTATCAACCATACTTTTCAATAAATTGCCTTATAGGCGTGTGTATATGCATGGTTTCGTAACAGACGAACGTGGTATTGCTATGCATAAGTCGTTAGGAAACGTCATCTTACCTGATGAGGTAGTAGAGAAATATTGTGCCGAAATATTGCGTTTTTACCAGACTATATCAACATCACCAGGCGAAGACCAGAGATTTGGGTATGGCCTATTATCACGTGCCAGGACGTATATACTTATATTCACAAATACATTTAACTATCTCAAACAACTCGCTAAGTATCATAAAGAAGTAGATCGAGATCTTGCTATAGAGGATAAATGGCTTATCTCTAGAGTAAATACTCTCATAAAAGAGACGACTAAAGCTCTTGAATCATATGAGATTCCTGAATACGCTCGACTACTTTATGACTTCATAGTGGAGGACGTGAGTAGATTCTATATCCAGATAATCCGAGAGAGGATAAGAGATGAGGCTGAAGCTGGAAAAGTACTCCATACATTAAAGTACGTATTGGATAGATTCTTAAGACTTGCCGCACCACTTAATCCAATGCTTGCCGAAAAAGTATTCCTAAGTGTGTTAAAGGAATTGGAAGGAATAGATGTTGATAGTGTTCATATGTTGCCATGGCCGTCTCCTAATGAATCTTTAATAAACACAGATTTAGAACGATTATTCCTTAAATTAAGGGAGCTTATAGTAGCAGTTAAAAGGCTTAGACAGGAGGCAGGAATAAAAGCTAGATGGCCGTGTTATGCGGTATATGTAGAGGACAAATCGTTAAGCTCTCTCAAAAGTGTAATAATGCGGGCTGCTAATGTGAAAGAAGTAATATTTGACACCCCGCCGTCATCTAATGAGATAAAGATTACCTCTACTAGCATAGGTAAGATAGGACTTGATGTACGGGAAACTAAAGAATTATTGGCAGAGCGTCTATTACGCGATCTATCACGTCATGTACGAGCTAAAAGAAAGGAACTCAAATTAAAGCCCATAGACGAAATAAAGCTATATATTGCTGGCGATGACGCTGCTCTAGATCTACTCAATAGCGTAATGGAAAATGTAAAGAAGAGGTGTGGTGCAAAGGAAGTAGTAAGGCTATCAAGTATGGATAAACCTCACGGTCAATTCGAGTTTAAGGGCTATCGAATAGCCTTTCGAATAGAGAAATAGGTTTTATTTTGCAATTTCATTCATTTATAAATAAAAGTTCTCCTGGTGTTTAACTTGAAGAGGTGGTTAATGGAAATATTAAAGTGTCCGGTTTGTAAACATGTGCCTCTCGAATTATACGTATTTGTAGAGCGCGAAGAGATAGAAGAAGGAATAATATTTTGTAGCAAATGTAGACGATGGTATCCTATTATAGGAGGTATACCACATCTACTACCTGATGAATTAAGGAGCAAGTCTGAAGATGTAAAATTCCTCAAACGTTGGCTAAACGAAATCCCTGAAAAAATATTAAAATATGGCCTACCTTATAATGAGCGCGATATCCGCTAAAGGAGCTTTTGCTTTTCTGTTTCTTATCATTTTCCATAATGGACTTTCCTTTGTTACTATATACCTTGTCCTCCTCTTACTATCCCAAATATCTATTAAGCCCTTGCTCCTAAGCCTCTCTAACACATACTTCACTACGCTAAGCGTGACAGGCTTTGTATCGAGTCCAGCAAGCCGAGCGATACGTTTAGGTGTAAATGTAACACATGATCCTCTAGCTTTAATTATGAGTTCAGAGACTGCCTCTAAAGCTATCCTCTCCACGTTTGCGCTCATTTTCTTCCCATATATCTAAGGATCCATAGAACTATTTAAGGCGGGAAAACTCATGGAAGCGTAAAATAAATTAAGTGCAATTTACTTTGATAATGAGGGAGGTACGTTTGAGAAAAGCAATTACACTACATATACTTCTCTTACTGTTTGCTTCTCTAGTAATTACTACGCATGCTCAAATAGCCTTTCCCCATTATACTGTCAAAATACCGAACAATATTAAGCTCTATGATAAAGCGAGCTTTGATGTTGAGCTTAAGTTACTTTTGATCTATAACGGTACGCAAAGAGTACCCATAGGTATAATGATACCCATGTATGTGAATAACTTCTGGTCTTCAGTAGAGATAGAGAAGGTAATTCCTGTAAAAGGTAGCTTAAGCTTCTCAAGTGTGGGCTATTACGATTTAAACATATATCTTCCAATGTCTAAAAGCTACGCTGAAGTTCCAAGTTCGATTCGAGATACTTATGGATTCTCTCATCATGTAATAGCTCTTGGTCTTGGAACTCAAGCTCCTAGGGAGGAGACGATAGTCATAGTTAAGATGCATGTTGTAGTATCTCGTGTTGATGGATCACCTCTTGCGCTAAACCCTGGTGGTACAGTTAATGATGCTAAAAAGGAACTTGGAGAGGACTACTATACTTTCACGATGCCTACTTATTACTGGGATTACAATACTAGCGTAGTACAGCAAGTCATAAACGAAATACGCCAGAGATTAATAGCTAAATATCATAAACCCATAGGACAGATAAGAGCTTACGATATCGTTAAGGAGTTATTAAATTGGATTTCCTATAATGTTTACTATATGGATCGCTTTGATTATCCCTACTCGAGACTTAAAGCCAGTCAGATACTTAACACTACGATAGAAGTTGAGGGGAAAAAGAAGCATTATGGTGTATGTAGACATATAGTAGATCTCTTTGTAGCTCTCGCTAGGGGATTAGGCGTACCAGCAAATAGATACGAGGGTATGATCTTCAGTTATGCAAATGGTCAAATAGACCTTCTAGGATTTCATGCATGGGCCGAGGTATACCTACCTAAGATAGGTTGGGTTCCAGTAGAAGTAACGATAACATCTCCTTACGAAAGAGATTTAGTGGATGTAGGTGATGCTGAGTTCGCATATTATGTCCCGTATATTCATGAATATAATGCATATAAACCCCCAATGTTACCTCAGATCCTAATCTCAGTACTCTCAGTTAACGTTACTTCAGCTAAGGCGACAGGCCCTAGCGAAATTATCCCTTCAGTAGTCTATGTTCCAGGGATAGGAAGGCTTCCTATAAAGGACTTCATAATAGTTACTGTAATACTATTATTGATAGCCGATAACATATATCTACATAGGAAGATCTTTAGATATCGCAGCCTATTAACTTCGAAGGAGTAAGTTTTTATAGTTTTATTATTTCATAAAACTAAGGTGTCGTAATGCCGATTAAGTTCACATATAGAGGATATACAATAGAAGAATTGCAGAAGATGAGCATGGATAAGTTCATAGAGTTACTTCCAGCTAGACAGCGAAGAAGCCTACTTAGGGGCTTAACACCAGCGCAGAGGAGGTTACTTGAGAAGATAAGGAAGGCTAAGAGGTTAATGAAGGAAGGAAAGCACATGGTCATTAGAACACATGTAAGGGATATGATAATTCTACCTGAGATGGTAGGACTTACAATACATGTATATAATGGAAAGGAGTTTATGCCCGTTACAATAACTCCTGAGATGATAGGTCATTACTTAGGCGAGTTCGCGCCAACAACTAAAATAGTAAAGCACGGCGAACCCGGACTAAGGGCTACAAGGTCATCAATGTATGTACCACTAAAGTAAATCCTCTAAGTACGGTTAAATTTATAATGAACGTGTATTGATATAATCTCGCTTCACTAAATGTGGTGATCTGATGCCTACATGGGGTTATTCAGTAAAGGAATTGGATCCAGAAAGAACTGCTAAGGCATCCGGAAGGAACTTAAGGATACACTTTAAGCATGCAGTAGAGATATGTAGAGAGATAAAGGGTAGACCATATGAGGAAGCTAGAAGGATATTAGAGGAGGTGATATCCCTAAAGAGACCAATACCCTTTAGGAGATTTCATGGTAAGGTTGCTCATAAACGTCAGTTAACTGGATGGCCCGCTGGCAGATATCCCGTAAAGGCTGCAAAAGCAATACTTGGAGTTCTTGAAAATGCTCGTTCAAATGCAGAGTATAAAGGTCTTGACGCTTCTAGGCTCTGGGTTGCTCATGCCTGTGCGCATAAAGCTATGAAGCTCAAGAAATATATACCACGAGCCTTTGGTCGGGCTACACCCTTCTTTAAGCAATTAACACATGTAGAAATAATCCTGGAGGAGCGATAGCATGACGGTGAAGGATATTTTCATTCAAAAGGGAATTCAGAAAATGCTTATAGATCGATTTTTAGAACAGGAACTTAAAAGGGCTGGCTATGCTGGTGTTGACATTATTAGAACGCCTCTCGGTACTAGGATAACCATATATGCTGAGAGACCTGGAATGGTTATAGGCAGGAGAGGTTCCAACATAAGGTTGCTTACTGAGAAATTACAGAAACTATTCAATATAGAAAATCCTCAAATAGATGTAATACCTGTAGAAAAGCCTGAACTTAATGCAAAGATAATGGCTGAACGTATCGCTAGGGCTCTAGAGAGAGGCGTTAGGTTTCGTAGAGCTGCATTTATAGCTTTAAGACAGATTATGGAAGCTGGTGCACGTGGTGCTGAAATAATTATAAGTGGTAAGTTACGAAGTGAAAGAGCAAGAACGGAAAAGTATTCTGCGGGCGTAGTATATAAATCTGGTTATCCCTCTGAAGCAATGGTTGATGAGGCTGTATCATATGCTCTTCTTAAGCCAGGTATTTATGGAATTAAGGTCAGGATTACACTTCCTGATGTTCCACATCCAGACGATATAAAGATTAAAGAAGAAGTTTCCGAAAAGCAGGAGAAGGAAGAAGGGGAGGAGGGTAAATAATGGCGATCTTACGTCCTAATGAAATAAGGCAGATGAGTCCTGAGGAAAGAAGGAAGAAATTAGAAGAGCTACGTGCTGAGTTGAGCAGATTACGTGCTTTAGCGTTAGCCAGAGGACAGTTAGATAATCCATGTAGGATAAGGGAGTTAAGAAAAGCCATAGCCCGAATATTAACGATAGAACGAGAGGAGGAATTAAAGAAAGCAAGGAGGAAAAGGAAATGACAAAAATAACTCCTACAAACATTTATAGGCATGAACTCATAGGTCTCCCTGTCACTATCATTAGTTCAAAGAACAGATATCTAATAGGAATTAAAGGTTTTGTAATAGATGAGAGTAAAAACATGTTAGTAATTCTGGATAGAGGCAAACCTAAACTTGTTCCCAAATCCGTCTGCGTATTTAGATTTACTTTACCTGATGGTACTCAAGTAGATGTTGATGGTAATCTCTTAATCGGAAGGCCTGAAGATAGAATTAAAAAGTTAATAAAGAGGAGGTGGTGATAGGGATGAAAAAACATGTAGGAATACCTGGAGTAAATCCTCCAACGAAAACTTGTGATGATCCATTGTGCCCCTGGCATGGCTCTCTATCAGTAAGGGGGAGAATTTTAGAAGGGAGAGTAGTCTCAACTAAAATGCAAAGAACCATTTCAGTTCTTCACGAATACCTACACTATGTGCCAAAGTATAAACGATATGAAAGGAGACGTAAGAAAATCCATGCACACTTACCTCCATGTATTGAAGTGAAAGAAGGCGATATTGTAATAATTGGTGAATGTAGACCTATAGCTAAGACAGTACACTTCGTAGTAATAGGGAAGAGAGAAGAGGGATAAAATTCGTAAAACTTATTTATTACAAGCCAGCTCTATTCTTAGCCTGAAGAGGTGATAACAATGGCAAAGAGAGGGGCTAAAATAGTTGGTGTATCGTATAGATGGGGTTATACTCCAGGTATATTCCTAGGCTCTTACGTTAAGGTAGCTGATAATAGTGGTGCTAAATTGGTTAGGATAATAGGGATAGTGGGTCATCATGCTAAATCAGTTCATAGACGAATTCCAGGCGCTACTGTAGGCGATATGGTTGTTGTCTCTATCAGGGAGGGTAGGCCAGAGCTAAGGAAGCAGATATTAAGGGGTATTGTCATTAGGCAGAGAAGACCATTTAGAAGACCTGATGGTTCATGGGTTAGCTTTGAGGATAATGCTGTTGTAATAGTAACACCCGAGGGTGATCCTAAGGGAACTGAAATCAGAGGTCCAGTAGCTAAGGAAGCAGCCGAAAGATGGCCTAGAATAGCAAGCCTAGCTACTTTGATTGTCTAAATCTTTCTAGAGTTCCCTTTACGAATTTTAATATCTCCTTAGAGTTATCATAGGGATATGCTCCTAATACATCTATCCAATCCGCAAGATAGTTTAAAAGACCTTTATATCTCGTATCCCCAAGTAATACGACGCCATAATCGTTTGGGCCTCTTACGAGCCTTCCTATAGCTTGGTTTACCTTCCTCATAGCAGGGATCTTATATACATATTCAAATGCCTTATCCTCACCATATTTATCCTCATAATACTTCATCTGAGCATATGTTGCTAAACTAGGTTCAGGGTATGGAACACCTATTACAATCTCTACTTCTAATTCCCTTCCAGGATAATCTACTCCTTCACATGTTCTACCTCCTAATACACCTAGAAGAACGCCTCCACCTATCTTCCAGCACTTCTTAAATTCCCTTATCTTCTCCTCTAATTCTCTAGTAGACTCGCCTCTCCTCTCCATAAATATTGGCTTATTTAAATTACCTAGTCTCTTAACTACTTCGTCCATTACTTCGTATGATGGGAAGAAAATCGCAATATTACAGTCTAAACTATTGACTATATTCATGATAAATTTTGCTATACTTTCATACATTTTATCACCTCTTTCATCGTATGCTGTAGTAATTCCTGTTATTACAGCAGCCTTTACTCTACCTGCATATACGGGCTTTATCTTAAATTCATGAGTTCTCGGAATTCCACATACCTCTATGTAATGTGATAATGGGCTTAATGTAGCTGACATATGTATACTAAGGTGCGCATCTTCTACTGGCTCTTTTATTGCAACCTGTGGATCTACACAATATATGGAGTAAGATATGTTCTCTCCTCTCGAAGATAGGACATGTACATATCTCTTATCATAACTAGTCTCGACAAGTTTGTTAAGGAATTCTATGAGTTCTTCAATGCTAAGTATATTTCTAGGTCTTTGCCTTCTTATAGAGGCAGTTCTTATCAGTCTCTCTAAATAATCCACTACGATCAACAAGCTTTCTTTAGCCTTTAATTCAAAATCGTATACGAACTCCTTTGCAGGATACATCCTTTCGCCTTCTGTAGCCCTTTCCCCTAATACACGTTTCATAACTCTTAAGGCCTTAACTACGGCGTACTTATATGTACTTAATGATTCGAATTCTTCTCTACTTCTAGCTATTTTTCTTACTTTTATTTCTTTAATACTACTCAACACGTTGTCTATTTCCCTCCCCGTAATGCTTAACGATTCTACTTCTTGAGCAACATCTATGACATTATGTGCTTCATCAAAAATCAGAATTGAATCATTGAGCATAGTATCTAAGTTAACTAGCAGGATCTTCCTCAAATCTCTATCCAAAAGGTATAAGTAGCTTAATGCGACAACTCTAACTCTCTTAGCTACTTCAAGTCCTAATTCATGGGGGCATACGCCTAATTCCTTACCAAGTTTATATATTCTATCAGCATGATGTACACCTGTTCCTAATGTATCTAGAAGCCTATCTGTTACTTTCTCCTTAAAGGCCATATGGTATGGACAAGTCCCTCTAGCTTTATAGGTTTCGCATAGCTTAACCATGACTTTATACGGTAACTTCCTAAGCCCTTCCATTAAACACATCTCACTCTTACCGCGTAGCATAATGCCTGAGACATCATATCCCCTTTCTTTCATCGCATTTAGTTCCTCTATAACTCTTGTCATCTGCGTATGTGTCCTACACATGTAAAATACCTTAAGATCTTGTTCTATAGCATAGGGCAATATCACTGATAGTACAGCTACAGTCTTCCCTATACCACTTGGAGCCTCGAATACTGCATTTTTCCCTTCATCAAGTACCTTGATAAGATTATTTATTATCTCCTTTTGTCCTTCTCTTATTTCACTGTATGGAAAGAAGAGGCGCTTTTCCATTTTTATTCTTTCATACGTCTTGTGAACTGAAAAATAAATATGTTGTCTGCTATTCTATCCATTAAGGTGGAACACTAAATGATATATTCACCATTTGAAAGCTTTCGCAGTGAGGTAGAATGCCTACTAAGTAACGCCCTAAAGGAGTTATATCCTGAGGTACATATGGAATTGGAGCTAGAAATACCACCGCCTGGACATGGTGAATTAGCTTTCAAGGCCTTTACATTAGCTAGAGCACTTCATGAAAATCCTCTGGTAATAGCTAAGAGGATTCAAGAGAAGGTATCTTCCACAATAGAGAAGAGCAAGCTTATAGCCAAAGTAGTAGCAGAAAACGGGTATCTTAACTTCTTCGTCGATATAGATGCTCTTGCAAGTACGATACATGGATCCTATATGAACCTCGGTGAAAAATATGGATTCAATCCTGTAAAAGAAAGTAAGAGGATAATAGTTGAATTCTTAAGCGCAAATCCTATCCATCCGATACATATCGGAGGAGCAAGGAATGCATTTTTAGGTGATTCTATAGCACGACTCCTTACCTGGCGTGGCCATAAAGTCCGCCGACATTATTATGTTAACGATATGGGGCGACAGGTAGCTATAGCCGCTTACGGTTATATGTTACTAGGTAAACCAAAGTTATGGACTAAGTCAGACCATGCAATAGGTTTCATATATGCTGTAACCTCAACCCTTCTAGATCTTAGAAAGTATAAAATAAACTTAGAAAGAGCTAAGGCTTTAGGTCTCGACGAATATTATTCCAATTTGCTAAGGAAGATAGACTCCTTAGTAGGCATATTATCGGAATTAAGACAGCAAAGTACTGAGGTCTTCGATCGGCTCGTTGATGAATTCAATAAAAGAGAAGATCCTGAGGCAGAGATAAACCATATGATACGGGCTTATGAAAATAGGGATCCAAAAACAGTAGATTTAATAAAAAGCGTATGCAACCTAGTCCTCGAAGGCTTTAAGGAGACGCTATCTAAAGTAGGCATATCCTTCGATTCATTCGATTGGGAAAGTGAGATAACATCATGGAGTGGAATGACGAAGAACATACTAGAGCTCTTAAAAAGGACTAAGTACGTGTCATTTTCAAAAGGAACTCTCGTCTTTAATGCAAATGCCTTAATTAATCAAAGACCATGGTTACGCACTAAGTTAAACATACCTGAGAATTACGAAGTACCGCCCCTTACTTTAATAAGATCGGATGGCACTACGCTTTATACTACACGTGATATCGCTTATACGCTATGGAAGTTTAAACGTGCAGATAGAGTGATAAACGTAATAGGCATGGATCAGAAAGTCGCCCAATTACAGCTTAAACTAGCCTTAATAGCGCTAGGTTATGAAGAAGAAGCATATAACTTAATCCATTGTGGTTATGAACTAGTATCTCTTCCAGGTATGAGCATGTCTGGTAGAAGAGGGAAATATGTAACGTTAGACCATATGATAGATGAAGCTGTTAGAAGGGCTAGAGTAGAAGTAGAGAAGAGATCACCAGGTCTTACGGAGAATGAAAAGCAAAGGATAGCCGAAGTAGTCGGAATAGGCGCGATCAAATATGCTTTAATATCTGTCTCCCCCCTTAAACAGGTGGTCTTCAGATGGGAAAACGTATTGAGTTTTGAGAGGAACAGTGCGCCTTTCATACAATATGCGCATGCTAGGGCGTTCAATATATTAGTAAAAGCAGGAGAGATAGTACGTAATGCGAAGCCCTA
>Ga0190363_1002636_pt1 | contig 10150 bp, 14 predicted proteins | sample 48721867_MG_FD_161272 | JGI IMG/M metagenome (GOLD analysis project Ga0190363, IMG submission 161272) | Hydrothermal vent microbial mat bacterial communities from Southern Trench, Guaymas Basin, Mexico - 4872-18-6-7_MG | ecosystem: Environmental > Aquatic > Marine > Hydrothermal vents >...
TTGATTTCAAAGGAAAGCTCACTGATATAGCGTGTTAGCTCAGGAGTTATTATCTCCTCAGCAGGGATACGTCGGCGATAGATTCTTTCCAGACGTTTAATTTGATTTGACTTTAAACCAGCTAAATTACCAAAAACTCTTGGTATAAACTACACCTCTTTCAATATACTATACATTTCATATTATAGCCTACTATTCAGACTATGCAAGATTACCTTAAGGGACTCAAGAAAATCCCTTAAGATAGCCATTTAATGATGTGCTGGTTGTGTCTCTGATTCTTGAGGATGTTCTGTTGGAGTCTTTTGCTCTTGTGATTCTTCAGCCTGTTTAGTTTCTTCTTCTGCCTTGGTTTCTGCCGGAGCCTTGTGTTCTGCTGGTGCCGGAGCCTCTTCAGTCACTTTCGTTTCAGGTGCTTTTGCTTCCTCTTTCTTTTTGCATCCTATTCCTACCGAAGTTACTAAAAATAACCCTACCATTAAACAAATCAAAAACTTTTTCATTCCCTTTTACCTCCTTTTTTAATAATTTTTTAACAAGTTAATATTGCCTTTTTGAAATGATTTGTCAATAAGAAAAATTTTATTTTGAAAAAATATTAATATTGACTTCTACTATTATAACTTTCTTTGCGGCCCATTTTAAGTATTAAGAAAAACGCCCATAAGATAGATAAACAACCACTTATAATAAATGGTAAGGCATATCCAAAATTCTGGTTAATAATCCCAGCAATAGTAGCACCCAAAAAAGTTGCTCCTGCCCGGATAGTGAAAAGAAGTCCCGAATGTCCTCCAAGACGCTGGGAGGGAAAAAGTAAGGTAGTAAGAAGACTTACTTCTAAAAGCATTAAACTGTCTCCGGTGGTGTGTATTAAACGAACCAAAACAAAAGATTTAAATGTGGCAGTCAATCCGGTTATACCCTGAAACAATCCAGAAAGAAGTAAAGAGATGCCTAGCCAAGAAAAGGCTTTATTTTTAATCCCCTTTAAATACCCCAGGGGAGGTGAGATGATAGCCATCCAAATGCCAATGATTGTGAAAAAGAAACCTATATAAAATGATTCTACCTGCAATTTCATCTTCATATAAAGAGAAAGATTGACTCTCTCTATGCCAAAATGCAGACCCATGATTAAAACAGTGACCATTAATACCCAAATAAAGGGATTTTTTAGGTCTTGATAGTAATCTTTGAATAAAAAAACAGTAGGGGGCATGTCTGGCAAAAGCGTTATATCCATTATAAAAATAATTCCTACTAATATTGCCAGATAAAATAAGGAGTTTATGGGGAAATATTCTAACAAAATTCCACCGCAAAGAGGTCCTAGCGCATATCCCAAACAAGCTGACGCTTGAAAATAGGCAATTTCCTTTCCTTTACTGCCTACATACTTTAAAAATAGCGTAGGAAGGATAATAATTAATCCTCCTGCTCCAAATCCACCTAAGATAACGGTTATTAAAATAGGAAGAAATGTTTTGGCTATAGTCAATGACAAAAAGTGGAAAGTGAAAAGAGAAGAGCAAAATAAAAGTAATTTTTTAGAAGACAGACGGTCAGAAAATAGTCCTATGGGAATCATTAGTGATAGGGCAGCAAAGGAGTAAGAGCCAATTATTAAGCCAATTTGGGCGTCTTTAATCCCATAGGATTTTAAAAAAATAGGTAAATAGGCAAATATCATCCAGTAGAGGAAGGCAAAAAGACCCCTAGCAATAATGAAGGGAAGTATTTTAAACATAGATTTTGAGCTTACTCTTTCTAAAACACCATTTCAAGCAGGAAAGAAGTAAATTCCGAAAAGAGAATCATCATAGACTATTCGCCTTCATTTCTCATTTTTTCCGTAACAAAGAGAATTCCATAGGGCCCACGCCTCCTCTTGATATTGGAGATTGTGATTGAAGCCGCCATGTCCTTCTTTTCCTATTCGCAGGATATCAACAATGCCTCCAAGTTGTTCGATAATGGTTTGCGATTGGCGCATTTCATTTTCACCATGTCTGCGGTCTCGCTTACCTCCCCACAGATAAAAGTGCAGGCCTGCAAGAGGTTTGTCACCATGCTTTCCGGAAAGCAATTCACGCATAATGGGTAGGTTTTTTCCAATGCCTCCTGATGTAGCTATGAAAAGGGCAAAATATTTATTCCCTTCGTTTTTGTCCAAATGTGCAAAAACAGCGCACTGAGTGCTTGAGCGACTGAACCCCAGCCAAGCACATTCACCGGGTGAAATCCTATGTATTCCATCAATATAGGAAAGTCCCTCTGAAATTAAGCGATAGGTATCCCTAGCATCCCTAATGTATTTGTATTTGATTTTGCGTTTCAGAGTCTGTTTTCCAGTTGGCCACCCCCATTGGACCGAGAGAATCCCGAAGCGATACTTCCTTGCAGTATTCAGGAAATTCGACATATGTCGGTAAGCATTACCGTTTGTTCCATGCATAATAACAAGAATTCGGCGGTTTGGAAGATCGTCAAACCCATCAGGAAGCCAATATACAATGAAAGGTTTATGTCCTCTCACAATTAGCGTTTTCGCCCCAGCATCAATCATTTGCTGATAAATAGTAGGATTAATCTCCGCAATTCCTACAAGATCCTTATCAGATTCGTATAGTTCCGCTGCATAAATAGGTTGAGAAATTGAAAAAAACAATAAGGTGAGCATTTGTGAAACAATTAAGATCGCAATTCTATTCATTACATTTCCCTTTAGGTGAACGCCTATTATCTTTTCCAATTTATCAAGAACCACATCTACCGCAACATATTTTTCGATATTCTTAGAAAACAGTTTTTAGGGCATTCATTTTTAACTTTTTAGAAAATAGTGAGAAACCTTCTGTAATTGTTCCTGGATATACATCCACTGATTGCAAAGGACTAATAGTGATGAGTTTGATTTTATCCTTAAAAACATAAATCTCAGGTGAGTAAGAATAAGATATTTTCATATTAGAAACCTTGGTATTTTGATATGTATAACACTTTTGATTCATATTTACCCTGACCTTTAACCGTACATGTTCTCTTCATATCAAAATCTACCCTATATGTCAACAAATTTTCCCAAGCTGTTAAAAAATTCAATTTTTACATAGCTTCCTATGCCATTAAAAAACTGAAAATAAGGCAAAAGAAAGTAGGATGGTTTAATTTTGTCCTTAACAGAAGGACAAAATTGGTTTCAAATGTTCTATTTTTTGCCTTAAGCCCTTGTTTTGGTATAATAAGTGAAATGACAACAAAGGAATTACAGAGATTCTTGGCTAATGAAAATAATGACCCTTTACATGCTGCCTTTGATAAGAAGGTAAGAGTGCATCCGGGTGTTAAGGGAGAACCTATTGATTCCCAAATGATTCAAAGAGTATGGAATGACTCTTTAGCTAGAAAGGGAAAGAAACAAAAAAGAATAGCTTATTTTCATATCCCATTTTGTGAAACCCATTGTCTTTTCTGTGGTTTTTATCAGTATCCTTATAGAATTGAGGAAGAAAAGTATTATATAGACTGTATCATAAAAGAATTGGAGATGGTAGCTCATGCCCCATTTATCAAATACCATCCTTTCCATGCTATTTACCTCGGGGGAGGCACTCCTACTGCCCTCAGTGCCAAAAGTCTCTCAAGGGTCTTAAAGGCCATTTATAACACTCTACCACTGGCCAATGATTGTGAGATTACTGTTGAAGGAAGATTATACCATTTTTCAGATGAAAAGGTTATTGCCTGTTTAGAAAATGGTGTTAACCGCTTTTCTATAGGCATTCAGAGCTTTGATACCCTTGTCCGAAAAAAGATGGGGCGTATAGACCCAAAAGAAAAGGTGATAGAGAGACTTAATTATCTTCATAGTTTGGATCAAGCCGTAATAGTTATAGATTTGATTTACGGTCTTCCTTATCAAACTATGGAAATATGGGAACAGGATGTAACACAATACATAAAGTTAGGACTGGATGGGGTAGATTTATATCAGCTCAACATATATCCTGGAGGAAGATTAGAGCAGGCGGCAAAGCAAGGCATTATCCCACCCCCAGCAGATGTCCATAAACAGGCAGATATGTTTGCCAGAGGGGTGGAGTTATTGAATCAAGCTAGGTATTACAGACTTTCTATTTGCCACTGGGGAAAGACTACCAGAGAAAGAAATATCTATAATATATTGGCCAGAAAGGGTAGGGTATGTATACCATTTGGTGCTGGAGCTGGCGGTTGGCTTAAGGGGTATTTTTTCTATCAAGATAACAAATTGAGAAGTTATTATCAAAGAGTGGAAAGAGGAGAAAAACCTATTTCTATGGGCATGAAATGGTCTGATTATAGTAATCTTTTCAGAGATATTGTAGGAGATATGGAATCCTTACGTAGTTGTAACCTAAGAGGTATTGGGAAATTGTATGGTTTTGACTTAGAGGATATATTTTCCCCATTGCTTCAACAGTGGGAAAGGGTTGGTCTGATCAAAATGGACAGTGGCTGGATGGAACTCACCCTGGCAGGTGAATTCTGGCAAGTAAATATTTGTCAGGCACTGATTGATTATTTTGCCTTAGTAGTCAAAGAGAAAGGAATTAAACCAGGAGAAAGGGCATGAAGACACTAATTGCTTGCGGAACAAAATATGGTTCTACCATGACCATTGGTCAGTGGATAGCAGAAAGGCTTCCATTTGGTAGTCAAGTATGTGATATAAAATATGCTCCATCTCCAGATGATTTTGAGCTGGTAATTTTGGGTTCAGCTATCTATGAGGGAAAGACTTTGCCCCAATTTGATAAATACATAGATACCTATTTCCAAATCCTGGAACAGAGAAAAACAGCTATCTTTGTAGTATGTTTGGATACCAAAGGGGTTTTCGTAAAAGGCCGGGTTCATGGAGGATGGAATTATATTTTGCCTATTATAAATAGATTTAAAACTCCACCTATCCATGCTGGCATTATGCATGGGGAAATCAATCCATCTAAGCTCACTCCTGAGGATACTGAGAAGCTTATGCACTTTTATAACCAAATACTTCATAGGAATTATTCCACACCCCCTTACAGAACTATGATGAATAAGCAAGAAGCATGGGAATTTGCAGAACAGATACTTAAAAAACTTAAGGGAGAGCGTTATTAAGGGAATTATTTCTCAATAATAATCTTTATTTTTTCTCCTTCTTCTATTTTCACTTTGCACCCCTGTGATTGGGCCAAGCGCTTAACATTTTCTTTAGAAGGAGCATAATCAACAATTACCTCTAATACCTCACCTGGTCCCATTTTATCCAACATGGCCTTGGTTTTGATCACTGGCATGGGACACACTTCTCCACAAACATCAAGTGTATATCTTTTCCCCATCTTTACCCCCTATTTAAGCAGCACCTTGATTGTGGGCACTAACAGTTTGTGAAAAATAACGGCACCTATAGCAAAACCTACAATATAACTTAAGGCACTGCGGCTACCTTCAGCGGCCATAACATGCTGTCTGAAAGGACAACCTCCTGCTAACACTGAAAAAAATCCCACCATTGTGCCTCCAACAAGGGCTAGGAATAAGTGGTAAATCACTATGGGCGACCAAGTAATGGGATCTCCTGGCACCGGTAAGGCAGGATTAGGTGTAGCTTGAATGCCCATAGTCTTCCATTTTTTCAAAAACACCCCAGCACCATTTATAGACCAAGGAAAGGTCTTTAAAGTGGCACAAGGAATGATATAATGGAATAGAATAAAGCCTAAAAATGCCCCCATAAAAAAGCCAAACAGGCCTTTAATTAAATAGGTATCTTTGACCAGCACATAATCCCGCATTCCCCCAATAAAACAAAGCCGTGCGCGTTGACCTAAATAACCCAATAGAAAGCCCAGAAATAAACTATAAATTACAGGCATTTTACCCTCCAAGTTTTACCAAGTGTTTGATTACCTTACAGCCTAAAAAGACGCCTAAAAAGATAGAAAACAATCCAAACATGGCGGTGAGGTCTAAATAGGCAGCTTTTAAAGTAGTGCGAATTGGACATCCTCCCATCATTAACGCACCTATACAAACTAACATACCCCAGACAAATTCTACATGAGGCCTTTGCCACCACACCCGCATAGTCCTCCACTGAAATTCTTTGTTGACTTTTGCTGCCAAGAAGGCACCAATAACCACACCCACAATAGTCAACAGTGGGAAATGGGCAGAAACAGGCCCACCAATGAATTTACCACTATAAAAACTAGGATAAATTTTTAAAATAATCCAATTGTCCAAATCTCGCACATGACAGGCAATACAAACTCCATAGGCTGGAGGAGGAATGATTTTAAAAAATGCCTGTCCTATAGCTGCCCCAAGACCAACAAGAAATCCTACTTTTGCCGCTGTCCATCTCATTTTATCACCTCCTTTATGGCCTTTGGAATAAATTTTATAATTTCTGAAATAGTTGTTGCTGGTGTAGGTTGAGCTAAATTTCCAGCGATGCGGTTAATCTTGGCTGCCAAAATAGACGCTTTATCCAGAGAAAAGCCTGCTGTAATAAGAGCGGATAAAATTCCTACCAAGGCATCACCTGTACCACCAATAGCCTCCATAGCCTCAACCATGGGTGAAGAGACAGAAGTAATAATTTTTCCATTTTTGACAATCAAATCTTCTCTTCCCTTCACAAGTGCAAATTCAGGAAGATTTTTTGCAACATAGGCTTCTTTTATTAAGTCTTCCATATTATCTGTATCCATCTCAAACAAAATCCGTTTGACATAGGCAGGATGAGTGGCATTTTTATCTGCCAAAAAGGCCAACTCTCCTGCATCTGGTGTAAATACATCCACTTTCCTTGCCAAACCGGAACCCTTGGCTAGATACATCATGCCTGCATCAGCTACTATATATTGAGCAGCCTGGGAAAGTTTGGGAAATATCTGTTTAAATTCCTCCACATAAGGCATCATGTAATGACCGCAAATAACGGTTTGTTTGTTTAAATCGTTTTTCTTTAACCAGGCAAAGAGCTTCTTTGTGCCCTTACCTTCACCCTTATCACCAATAAGAATGGCCTGGGGTGGGGCCTGTTTTAAGGCAGAAAGGGTCATATAAGAAGCAGCCAGAAGGGCAGAGGTGCCCAGGTTTGTTTCTAGAGAAACCGGGCCAGCACACAGCTTTCCCTCTTTAAAAATTACTGACCCAGTAACAACTTCTTTTAGTTCAATGGGAATAGTGCCAATGACCAGCATAACTCTTAGTGATTTTCATTTAATAACTCAAGGCCTTTTTCAATTGCCCTCTTTAACATATAGGCACAGAGGGAATGGCCTTTTTCCATAACCACCATTGCCTCTTCTAACCGTTTACCCATAAGATTTTGGGCCAAAAATGGGACATCAGGGCACCCACCCCCTGAAACATTGACAATCATAGCTGTGTTTTTATCAAAAGTAACTTTCATATTTGCAGCTCGCACTAAAATATAGCCATTTATTTCTTTTATTTTGGTAATCTCTAAAGGGGGTTCATTAGTGTTTAAAGGAGAAATTTCATAGGAAACATTAGTTTTATTTAAAATCCTCTCAATGGCCATTTGTTCTACTAAATCAAACTCTACTGCCAAATCACACCCCTTACGCAAATGGGGCGGCGGAGCTACCCCTTTAACACTAAAACCATGCCCTTGCAAAAGTTTCTCTATGGCCATAGCCGTAGCCACATCTTCCACTAAAATTAACCCCTTTGTTTGAGGAGAAGCCCTTTTTTTCAATAGTTTCTGTTTAATCTGTTTAAACATTGTCATTTGGAGGCCGGATTTCGGAGTTGAACCGAACAGGATGCTTTTTAGGCATCCTCAACGGGTTTGCAGCCCGTGGGAAGCACCGGCTCCCTGATCCGGCCATTTTAAAATTCAAAGCGTATTTCCATGGAGAAAAAGTCAGCATCACTACTCTGGCCTGTTTGGGCTACAAATTTTCCGGCAAAGAAATGCGAATATGTACCTACTAAAGTAAAATATTTTGCAAAGTCATAAAAGAAGATAAAATCAAGCTCGTTTCCTATATAGTGACTTGCATCCTCTTGGCCAAACCTCTGAACTTTTTTATAGGCATTATACCAGTTGTCCTCATTGGCAAATAACCAAAAGGTATGAAATGCAGCCCCACATTTTAAACCCTTAACCGGTCTTATCCAGGTCTTAAGATTAAGGTCATGCATATTCTGCCAGCCCATCAGATCCATATATCCGTATGAATAATGAGGAGTAGCATAGAGCTGGTCAAAGGTATGATAGTCTCCATTACCCGGATGGCTATCCCCAGTGGCCATAAAGTATTCCAGACCTATAGTGGGTTTCCATGGCATATCAAAGGCATACCATGTGTCTAAATAAAAGGCCCCTGCTATTCTGTCTTGGAATTCACTCCCTACCAATGCATCTCCCAGCTGAAGGCTGCCATTTATATCATAACCAATAGAACTTCCTATCTTTCCATAGGCTCTAAGGCCTATGGTGTAAATATCTTCTCCATTTCTGCGGTCGTCATAAATGGTGTATATATCAAGACTAGCTCCTGAAAATAAATCTTTTAAAGTAAGCCAGCCTACAAGGGTGTTGGCAGGTTCACCAAACCAGGTATGCTCAAATAACCTGCCTGTGTGCTGAGGTCTTACCCAGTTTAAATAGGCAAGGTCCAACTTAAATTTTTTATCCTCAAAGGTTACCATGGCTCCGTCATAAGTAATGACTTTATTTCCCCAGCCAATGGTAGTCCCAATGAGTCTGTGTTTTAGATAAAAAACCTCTCTTCTTCCTGCCCAGAAAGAAAATGAGCTATTTTTAGGCTGATAAAAGACATACGCCTGTTGCACATCAAAGGCAGTGTCATAGGCGTAAGGAACAAGTGGTTTGTAAGGGTGAGGTTCTGTAAAATCCCGTGCATCTTCAAACATTAGATGAAATCCTATTTCTTCTGTGGGCATAAATTCCACATAAATTCTGGTTTGTAAGAGGGAGAGGTCATCATGCACCTTCTTTTGTCCATTGGGAATATAATAGCCGTCTTTTATCTCCTGTCTAAATCTAATCCTTCCTCCAAACTTAATTTTCCCATCCCAAACACTGGTTCCATTTTTGTATTTGGTAAAATTTGCCTCTAAATAATCTACTTTCCCAAAAAGCACGCACACCATTACTATCCAAAACAGTGTCCACTTTTTAAATGCTTCCCTCACTTTTTCCTCCTTTATGAAAATGATGGCTAAATATAAATAAGAAAAAATAATATGTCAAATTGAAAATTTTTATAGATAATATTTTTTCTATAAAAGATTGCTATAAGAACTACAAGGATTTCTAAAATCCACGACGGCAAGTGACCCTGGTCGTTAGCCACAAAAAACAAAATAATTCTTGAAATAAAATACAGTATGATATATTATCATACTGGGAGGTGATGAAAATGCCAGTTTCAAAAATTGCAATTACAATTGATAATGAGCTGGTTAAGGAAATTGATTTATTGGTAAAATCAAATTTATTTCCAAATAGAAGTAAAGCTATTCAAGAAGCTGTTAAGGAAAAATTAGAGCGGTTAAAAAGGACTCGATTGGCTAAGGAGTGTGCTAAACTTGACCCTGAATTTGAGGAAAATATGGCAGAAGAGGGATTTTCACTGGAGATAGAAGAATGGCCAAGATATTAAGGGGAGACATTTGCTGGGCTGATTTAAATCCTGTAATAGGGAGTGAACAGGGCGGTTTTCGCCCTGTTCTTATTTTGAGTCATGATATTTTTAATGAAAGATCCGGTACCGTGATAGCTATGGCAATTACAAATCAACCTCAAAGAGCGGGATTTCCTTTAACCTTTGAACTTTCAGAGACAAAACTCCCTAAAAAATCGTGGGTCAAAATAAGTCAAATTCGAACATTATCTATCAAAAGGATTAGGGGAAAAATTGCAAGTATTTCTCCTGAGGAACTTGAGTTAATTATAGAGGGATTAAATGAAATAATTAGAGGTTAACAAAAGGGTCCACCTGACCGCCATTCCGCTGGCCCATAGCGGCAGGTGAGCGAAGTTTTCCCTAACCTGTCTGCCGAACAGTTATCACGGATTTGGGGGTTCAGGGCCATGTCAAAGTCAGGC
>Ga0190363_1002638_pt1 | contig 10141 bp, 15 predicted proteins | sample 48721867_MG_FD_161272 | JGI IMG/M metagenome (GOLD analysis project Ga0190363, IMG submission 161272) | Hydrothermal vent microbial mat bacterial communities from Southern Trench, Guaymas Basin, Mexico - 4872-18-6-7_MG | ecosystem: Environmental > Aquatic > Marine > Hydrothermal vents >...
GCCGGTGCACCCGCCCACGCGCCGGTTAAAGCCGGAAGGTGCACCTTTAAACCGCGCCTTCAGCGGTTCAAACCGGTTTAAGCAGGGATGGCAGCGATGTATAAACCGCTTTAAACCAGCGCAGACAGTTAAAGCGCACCCGGGCAGGACAGGTAACCGATTATGAAGCCAACTTCGTATTCTACTAAGTCAAAGTACGTCTCTCTGAGCGGTTCCCTCTCAAGCACTTCATAGAAGAAGAACACTACAGTAATCAGAAGGGATATGTAGCAGAGCGGGTAGAAGTGAGAGAGGAATCCAGCTAATACACCCAGAATTATGTGAAAAATATCTGTGGGTTGGGTTTGAATCACTTTAACGCTTCCCGCAAGTTACCTCTTGTATCATGTCCATCACTCGATGTTGTTGCGCTTGCAGAAGTTGTAGACCTTCAGCACTGACCACGCACACATTATTGCCTCCAGCTCTTCCCACTTCAGCTCCTTCAGCCTGAAGTACAGTAACTTATCTTTGAACTTGACCTCAAAGTACGTGTACTTGTTTCCACGCTTCCAAATCCTTATGCCTTCTAAGCCCTTGTTCTTCAGTAACTCCGCTACAGGCTTAACGTCCCTGCATAAGTGGATGACTTCCCTCATCTTTGTCCTCGTTATGCCCGCTGTGAGCACCATGAGCTTGTTGAATTCGGCTTTAAGTTCCTTAACTTCTTCCTTTCTCATTTCTCAGTCCCCACAGAACTCAATCGTTACGATGTGTCCTTTGTTTACGGTTGGTAAGGCTCTCTTCACGGCTTCTATTACATTGGAAGTGCTGAAGCACATCTCCTTTCCGTCTTCCTTTATACATATTAGGTATTTAGGCATTGTCGGCTATCCCCAAGTCCTCTATCTCGAACTTGTAGGGCTTTCCGCTCTTATCTATCCTCTTGACTCTTATCCTAACGCCTACTAGACTTCCGTACTTGCGCTGTAGGCGCGCCACCTGCACAGCGAAATTCACGTGGGACAGCACCACCCTTAGGGGTTCTCCGCTCACTCTAGCGTCAATCATTAAGCGCCTTCCGAACCTCGTTCTAACTATGTCCGGCTCATCTTGCTCGAACACCACTTCATGACCTTCAAGCCTGTCATCACCTATCAAGTCTCTTCTGTCAAAGACTACGCGCTCCACTCCGAAAACTTCCTTCAGCCATGGAGGAGCTGTAGTAGCGGTTGCAGGCGGTATCTCCGGCTCTTGCTTAACTTCCTTTACCTTTTGCTCTTTCTCAACTTCTTCTAAGGTTTTCTGCCTGCGCTTAGGCATTTTACCCACCCGCTTATTCCTCTGGTGGAATTGCATATATTGCAAGCGTCTTGCCTTCTGCTTCAATCCAGTACGGCGCAAATCCCTTCTTTTCTAACTCCCTCAGAGTCATCATGAGCGCTGTATTGGAGCAACCGGGTATCGGCTCTCCGGCTACAATTGTTGATATTTGAACTTTGACGCTTCTCACGCTCCCGCTCACAGCGAACAGTAGCTCCTTGCTCTTTAAAGTGTTTTTGACCTCTTCAAGCGCTTTGAATGCTTTCTTTAAGTCTTTTGGTTTAACTACGAGTTGGGATTCGAGGTTTGGGCTTTGGGTTTGGGACGCGGTCATGGGTTTTTCCCCATACTATATAGAAAGGGGAAATATAAGGTTACCGGTTTAAAGAATTCAAAAATCTTCCACTTAATTTATAGAATTCTTCCTATATACCTATTATATATTTTATATATAAAAAAGGGCTTTCTTCCGCTCACTCCTGCCATAGATAGCGGTAGGGGTCTTTCACGAACCTTCCGGTCTCCATTGAACGCCATCTCTTCACGTCCGGGTCATACATGATTACTTCACCTGTCTCCATCCAGTAGCGTTCCGCCCAATATTCCTCGGAAATGTAAAACCAGTCCTCTATGTTCTCCGCTACTTCCTTGTAGCCACGCCTATCCAGCTCCAACAGCATTTTATGCAGGGATTCAGTATCGAAATACTGGTAGATACCGGTTCCTAACTCCTGCAACTCCTCGTAAAACTCCGGTTCTTCCTCGTAAATTTCATCGCTTATTTCCTTAGGTATGATAGGCAACTAAACCACCCTCACTTAGGAATTTCGGTTCTGAGTCTGATAAGCTTTCTAAGAGTTGCTTGCCATTCAAGGGTTTCTCGTAAGCGCGCTTGTAATCCGGGTCAGTTCTGAACTTCTTCATCACCAGCTCTTCCGTGAGCGGTCTCTTACCCCTGCGCTTAGCCTCTAAGAGCTTCAGTATCTTTCTCTGAGGGAAGACGTTCTTACCTACCAACAGCAGACCCCTAATTATGTCCGCTCCGTTTAGCCCGTAGAACCCTTTCAGTCTCACAGCGGTTTCGAATAGGTAGAACTTGCTTCTAATGAATGTAGCCCTTCCCGGTCTAGCTACACCCTCAAGCTTCAGTTTACCTAGGTCATTCCCGCATAAGTAATCGAGGTTGTACGCACATATCACTGAGTCCGTGTCGCAGTAGTAGAGCTTCTGGTAGGGTACCTTCATCATGTACTCATGTAGCTTGAGTCTTGCGTAAGCCGTAACGTATGAAGCCCACACGAAGTTTTGATAGTACCTATCTTTCTTCCGCTGATTCCTAACTTCCTCTCTGCTTACCTCACCTTCTAAGACGTACCACTTGCCTTCCTTCCACTCTCCGAACTTGCCGTATAGTGAGTTCATTAGGAGCTTGTAGAACTTGTAGAGGACTTCATCCTTTCCCTTCCACTCCAACCTCTTTCTGTATGTGTCCTCTATGAACTCCTTAAACGGGTAGAACCAAAGTTTAAATTCAAAGGCTTCAAGCACTTCCTCGATTTTCCCGTTACCGCGCTCTTCTAGGTACCGCAGTTCTGGGTAGGTGAACCAGTCCACTACCCTGCCTTCCGGAAAAATCAGTCTCTCATACTTGTCTTCACATAGTCGCTTAACTCCTAAAGGCGGGACTTCAGTCTCTACACTTAGCTTAACTAGTGCAACACCCTCATAATCTAAGTTTACGGTCTTCTTGTGCATGAAGCGTCCTAACCTGTTGGTGTTTACCAGCGGGAAGCGGTTGCTATACATAACATAGGGATATAGGGAGTTCACATCGTAGTAGCGCACTTCTTCATCGTTTGTTCCGCGCTTGAAGACCTCTACCCTACCACCACGATACGCTTTCTTGAGCTTCACCTTAACGCTGCCCGGATAGTGCGGGAAAGTGAAAGGCGTGTCCACTCTGAGCTTGCCTATCCAAGGGCTTGGCGTGTACTCCTTGAAGAACTTGTGAACAGCTATGCTTCCTATGGTACCTCTGGGTTTATCGAGCAACTCCATTAAGCGCTTGCCTGCGTAAAAACATATCTTAGCGTCCTGTATTGCGTACTCCTCGAACTCCTTCCTTGCCTCTTCATCGCTCTCGATTCGCTCCTTAAGCTCCTTCCTGCCTAGAAGAGCGGGCTTCTTAAGTTTGGGGACGCCTACGGACTTCCCCAGCTTGGCTAGACTTCCTACCATGAAGATGTTCCTCAAGTCATAAAACCGTATTTTGCTCTTCTGAAAGGTGAACTCCGCCATAATGGTTCTTCCGCTAGCCGTGAAGACATGTAGCGGAATACCCTCTTCCTTCAGTATCTCAGCTAACACTAATGCGTCAAAGGCTAAGTTAAACGTGAAGAAGATTGAGTTTCTCAAGTTATGTCTCAGAAGCAAAAGGAACTCCCTGGGGTCATAATAAACTCCTTTGAGGACGTATCTGGTACCTCTGAAAACTCCTCTTTCGTCATAGACGCTTTCCTTTTCGCCTAACACTTTAGCTAGCTTGGTGTTCTCCGTGTAGATTTGAAAGCTTAGGAAGTGGTGTTTTCTGTCGTCCCCTAAGTAGGTCTCCGTGTCGAACCCTATGACTTGGTAAGCGGTCTTCTTCCGTGTCATGGTGGGGACACCCAACTTATAAGTCCTCTTAAGAAGTGTTTCGAGGGGTAATTAATGCGGGACGCCTTAAAGAGAATAAGGAAGTATAAAGATAAGCTCACAGGTTTTGACGGGTTGGAGGTTGTTCATACCGGTTATAAGCACTCAAGGAATGTTGCTGTTAAGCGGTACGCTGACAAGTCAGCGTTCTTCAGTCTCTGCGATTTTCTAGCTTCACAGCTATGTCTAGAGAACAACCTCGATGTGGTGGAGTGTGCTAGAGTTTTTCAGTTCATGAGGAAGTGTTGCGGGGAAACCTACGAGACAGGGAGAACCTGCTACGAGGTACTGAAGGAATGCAAATGGAGATTTCCGGGATGGGTTAAGTGTGATGAAATTGCCTCTATCTCTAATATATTAAATAGGTATCTAGGATGTAGTTACCATCACTCAGTCTTCCTAAAAGCTGAAGTAGAAGTTGGGGCAGGTACGGCTGTGCCGTTGGAGGGTGTTGATACTGAGGATTTCTACGTAAATACCGCAACCTACAGCTCCTTAATAAGGAAGGAGACATTCAACTTCAGCGAACAGCTATTTAGCTCCTTAATAAGAAGAGAGACATTCAACTTCAGTGGACAGCTATTTAGTGCTCTCACATTGCGGGAAAACCCTATTTACGTGAAAACAGTAATTAGTAGTTGAGGGTGAAGTGTCAGTGGTAATCAGGTATTATGGGTTGAAAATGCCTACCAGAATCAAGACAGATACACTCCTAATTACTGATCCGAACGCCTACGTAGATGTTGTTGACGCACCCGATACCATACCAATCACAATAAAACTTTCGTTTGTGAATAATGAAGGTAGAACGCTGTACATTAAGGTAGAATTAATAGACGCTCCGGAAGAGTATTCGATGGACGCAGTAGAAGTGGGGTCTGTAGGAAATGGAGCAAAGATAAACTTCAGCGCTACAGTAAATCGCACTAAACCGGAAACCACGGACTTTATGGAATTAGAGGAAAGCATTACATTGCGGGTATCTGCTTATACAGACAGCGAATATACCGCTCTCTACAGCTATGTCGATGTCCCGGTAACGGTATATATCATTAACTCAGCACACCCGAATTGGAGTGTTGTTAAAGAATATGAGTTCGATGATGGAAGCTTAAGCGATCTCAGTCATCAAACCGAGGTTTTTGGATATGAGGAAGACTGCAAGACAAGACTTTCAGTAACGTCAAGCACATATGTTACTCCGCCTTACTCCTGTCTCATAGACTATTACATGGGTAGATACTGTAGTAGGTACGCCTACGCTGTCTTCACAGTTGACTTAACCAGCTACTCTAAAGCGTACCTAGTTGCATATGTGAGAAAAATAAATGATCCCTCAGTAGAACTTAAAGTAGTTGCTGGAGATAAAGTGTATTACTTCACCTTACCGGAAGCTAACGTGTGGTACAAGATTGTGATACCACTAGAAACAAGCGAAATTACAGTAAAGATAGGTGTCTGTATCCTCACATATCCCGGATACACTGGTGGAGGAATATATGTTGACTCAATCAAAGTTTTAGCTGTATAAGGTGATTAATCAATGGAAGAAGAGGAGTGGATTGAGTACTACAGGCGGAGAAGAGAATTGGGTGTTTACCCAGAGTGGATACCTTCATCTCCAGAAGAGGTACTCCCACCAGAGGTTGAGGAGCTTCCTGAAGGACTTCCGTCTAGGAAGATAGTGGAGTTTCTGAGACAGCTAATAATTTGCAATAAGCTAGATGTACTTCTAGTGAGGACACTGAAAGGAAGCTTCAACCTATGGAAACTCCTTGAATTACTGAGGACCCTCTCGTTTGATTCGAGAGTTAAGAGAAGTATAGGAATAGCCAAATCCCTTACTTCTAGCTTCTCTGTCGCTACGGGTGCAGGGAAGAACGTAATAATCACTAATAATGTGAGTGAGGACTTAACAGATTACTCCATCCTTATTGAATTAACGAGTGAAAATTTTGATGACTGGGATAAGGTAAGTGAAGACGGCTCAGACATATACTTTACTGATTTAAGCGGTAACCCACTATACTACTGGATAGAGGAATTCGATAAGGCAGGACAGCACGCTCTGATATGGGTGAAAATACCTCTAATACCTGCTAACGAATCAGTAACGATTAAGTTAATGTACGGGCAGACTAATCCTTACACAGATTACAGAAGCGGAGATAATACGTTCCTATTCTTTGATGACTTTCTGTCTGACTTAAGCAAGTGGAGCGGAGACACTACTTACTTTTCAATTAGTAATAGCATTTTAACAACTACAGCTTCTGAAAGAGCGATATATTCAAAAGTGGACGTAACAGGAGACATCGCTATTGAAAGTAAAGTTAAGATTAATTCAGGTGGAAGAGCGCATATTGCAGGTAGATTACAGCCTCCCTATGGTTTCCGTGATCTCTGTTATATACTAAACTTCCGCTACCCAAACAGCGATATCAGGCTTTACAGAGGTGGTAGTCCTGTAATTATACTTGATACCGCACCCTACAACCACAGTGAAGTTTGGAGAAGAGCTAGATTATTTCTTATCGGAAACGGAGCTGACAACATCCAGAAAGCTGACTTTGATGGAAGTAAAGTACTGCAAGGTTCAGATACCTCAATAGGTAACACAGGCAGAGTAAGATTAGGCAGTAATGTCCTTGCTACAGGCGGTCAAGTGTGGTGGGACTGGATTTTCGCAAGAAAATACGTGGAGCCGGAGCCTACAGTATCAATTTTAAGTTAGTAAGTGAGTATATAGGATGGGGTTCAAAGTGATGGTGCGTGAGTTCAAATTTGCAGGTAAATTTGAAGTTATTAATCTTAGAACGGGTGAGAAGGCAGTTGCTGAAGGCGTCTTCACGAGGAACCTGCCTAGGATTCTAGGCGCGCTCTGGAGATGTCTGAGCGATGTAGTCTCCGGTCAAGAAGAGACGGTAACAGTCAAGGATGTGGACGGTAATGACGTAGTTATTGTGGTGGTTGGGAACAAGCAGGCTAGCGGTAGTACAACCAGCTATGGAGCGCTGGAGGCTATCATGGCTACTACAGCGATAACCATCGTAGTTGGCGCGTACTTCAAGCTCGGAAGTGGTACCACATCACCCACTCCGGAAGACTACAACTTGGAGACTGAGGAAGTCAGCGGTATAGCGCTAGCTAATGCGGTCAAGGAAGAGTCCTCAAGCACCACCATAGAGCTGACAGCGTCATTAACGAGTCCCAAAGCGTTTACCTGTAGTGAAGTAGGGTTGTTCATGAGGATTCTGAAGGGTGGAGAAAACAGCACTGAGACCGTAGACATCTTGATTGACCGTGCGGTAGTCAGCAGTGTCGAGTTCGCTGAAAATGACCCCATAGCGATAAGGTACGCTCTGACATTCACTTGAGCGTGAGAAAAGCCCAATATACCTATTTTTTATATATAAAAAAGAAAGTTTTGGTTTTGGGTTTCTCCTCAAGCGCTACTTAGCTGTCGTTAGCTCGGAGTGCTAGGTGGAGTCCAAGTTATGTCAAAGTAGCTAGCTATATCGCTCAATACTTCACCTGCTTTAGTAGCGTCAAACCCGGAGTCCACAAGCCTGTTATACTCCTTATCTAGCTCATACTTGGCTTCATTCTCTAGGACACTGCCGGAGTGCTTGCTCTTTAGCTTGTAGAGCTTCATCGCTATCCTCATGAACGGTATTACCAGAGTTGGCGCAATCCCGTGAGAGTCCACAATGTTCTTGACATCGCTCTGAATAGTAGCTATTTCAGCCTGCTTAGTCTCTTGCTGGGTTTTCATGTAGTCCCCGTAGCTAGCGATTCTAGACCTTATCACGTCCGCGTCTATCTTAGCCTTATACTTCTGAACCCTATTAGTTGCGCTTCTCACCATATTATATGCACCTCAAGTTACCATTTGTTTAAACAGATTTAAACTTTATTACATGTGTTTAAACGTGAGGTGGTGAAGTCGTGTGCGCGATTCAGTTTTCGCCCGAGCAAGTAAAGAAGATGTTCGAGGTAGCGGGTGTACCTAAAGAATACTGGAGAGGGCTTGAGAAGCCCGAGGAAGCTCTCAAACCCATTATGGAGTTCCTTGAGAAGTCCGTGAAACCCGCTGTAGAGAAGATGTTCAAGCAGATAGTCAGCGACATGAGGAAGATAAGTGCAAATATCATAGACGGGAAGCTTGAGCAGGCGCTGATAACTGCAATGCCTTACGCGTTAGCAAGCATAGCAACCATTGTCGCTGTGGAACTGCTTCAAACCAAATTCGCGGGTTTCGGACTAGATATTAAGAAGACCGTAGACAAGATAGACCGCTTAATAAGTCCGGAGTTGGTGTTCAGTGCGCTGACAGGCGTCATGATAGGTAGAGGAGTAGAGCTTCCGGGTGTCTACCTGTTCAATAGCTTGTTCACTCCAGAGATACCTTCAGAGCAGGATGTAGCGCAAATGTACTATGAGGGGAAGATAACGAGAGAGGAAGCTTACCGCTACATGAGGTTTCACGGCAAGTCAGACAAGTTCACTCAGAAGCTCTTCGAGATATGGGACTACACTCCGAGCTTCTACGTCATCGAGCGGTTCTTCAAGTACTACCCGCCAAGCGATGACCTCTTAGACGAATTCATGAACAAGAACAGGATGGTGAACCCCAAGCACAGGCAGTTCTACAAGGAGTACTTCAAGTGGATGCTGATAAGGGATGAATATGAGAAGATTGAAAGCGCCATTAAGGACTTGTACGTGAACGGTTACCTCGATGAAGAGGAGTTCACGGACATCTTAGAAGAAGTAATTAAGACCGAGGAAGAGCGTGAGGCAACTAAGGAGTACGCTGACATAGTGCGTGAGAAGAATCTAAAGAAGTACTTTGTGAATAAGAACATCTACCTCTACCGTCATGGAGTCATAGACGAAATGACCTTACTTGAGAGACTGAAGGACTTAGGTCTTGCAAGCGATTTCGCTGAAGCAATAGTGGAGCTAGAAGCCTCTAGGAAGGGAATCGAGTGGTACCCGAGTGAAGAAGCACCCAGCTAAGGGTGCAGAACCATGACTGAAGAAAAAATATACGACATAAACGAGCGATTAAGCAGGATTGAAGGAAAGCTAGAGGAGATTGACAAGAAGGTGGGACACCTTGAAGAGTACATGATCTCACCTAAAGACCTAATGAAGTACATGCTGTACATCATCGTCATAGTGCTCTCGTTCACTTCAGCGATTCTAGGAATTAACTGGTGGTTCAAACTACCCGTAGGGTAGAATACTGGGCTAGTACCCCCTACACCCTACCCAGAAAAAAGAATGTTTTTTACTTTATTCTCTTAGGAGGTCTTAACCGCACTCTTACGTCTCTGGAGTGGGAAACAGGCGCGGTTACCGCTATCTCACTTAGCCATTCCTCGATAGGGAACTCCTCGGTTACGTCCTCACAGAGCTTTCCCGCAGGACAGAATATGACCCTGTAGTTCACTTTTCTCTTTGGCAGTAAGTCCCTCAAGTTGCCGATATGGTGCACCACATTATAGACATCTACGTAATGCTCCACACCCATCCTATGTAGCTCCATACTCGTAGCTACGTCTATCTGCATAGTCTTCCTTATGATTCTCCCAAAGACTCTAGTAGGGTATCTAGCTAGTCCCTTGAAGCTCAGTGCTTGAAGTACTTTACTTGGCATTAGCGTGAAGCCGAAGCCCGTGTAGAACACCCTGTGAAAGCGCTTTTCCCTTGCTTTAGCTATGACCTTCCTAATGTCCCACAGTTCGTAATCTCTGTAGGTTAGAGGTCTTCTAGTGAGTACTTTATCGGTAACGCTAAACCAAATGTTGTTTCCCGCTAGACCCATCCCTAAAGGCATTAGAGCGCTGATAACGACATCGCCAAGCTCTTCATGGGCTTCTTCCATCATTACAATGTTGTCGTAGTAGATTACCACATCGTCCACAGATATTACCGCGTAATCGTAGCCCCTGCTTCTCACGAACTCCTTAGCTACTCTGAAAGCCACATCATGAGGAAGGTACTTCAGTACTAGCACATCATACTGCAAGTCCAAGACAGCTCTATTAGTGAAAGGTATGTTCCTCGGACTGAAATACAGTATTACCGTGTCCCTCCAGTCCATAAGTCAAGCCCTAAGTAATCTCCTCTCAAAGCT
>Ga0190363_1002639_pt1 | contig 10140 bp, 10 predicted proteins | sample 48721867_MG_FD_161272 | JGI IMG/M metagenome (GOLD analysis project Ga0190363, IMG submission 161272) | Hydrothermal vent microbial mat bacterial communities from Southern Trench, Guaymas Basin, Mexico - 4872-18-6-7_MG | ecosystem: Environmental > Aquatic > Marine > Hydrothermal vents >...
AGGAGTCGCTTTTCCTGAAACTACTGCTACTGTACAGGTAAAAGCTGTACTTGATAGAATAATTGATAGAAATAAAAGTATAGAAAAAATCTTTTTGAGTTTATAATTTTTCATTTAGTGTTCTCCTAATTATTTCTTCCCTTTTTTATATTCAAAATAATCCTTTATTATTTTTGAATGGTCAAAGGCTAAAGGAAAATTAATCTCTTCTTCTGTAAAAATTCCAATATTTTTTGCGTCATCTTTAGCGATGGGTTTTCCTGATGCACGGGCTATAAAAACAGTCGATATGGTATGAAATCTGGGGTCTCTTCCGGGTTCCGAGTAAGTGTGAAATTGTTCGATTAACTCAATATCTAAAGAAGTTTCTTCTTTTGCCTCTCTTACAGCTGCCTGTTCTAAAGATTCTCCATAATCTACAAATCCTCCTGGTAATGCCCAGCCATATGGAGGATTTTTTCTCTCTATTAAAATAATTCCTTCCTTTCCATCATCTCTTTTTATTTCAATAATGATATCTACTGTGGGAACAGGATTTTTTCTTTTCATTCACTCTCTGAATTTAAATCTTTTTTCCAGTCTTTCAAGTCGTTCAACTATACCACCGTATTCCAGTTCACTGTAAGGAAGCATTGCTGCTCCAGAAAAGCCCTGTCTTCTCATTTCAATTGCTTTTTGTGCGATACGATCTCTAACATAATCCCAGAATGGATGGTCAAAAACATCAACTGGTCCAGTGAATTTTCCTTCATGGACACAGAATGCAGCACCTGTTATTATGGGAGGACCATCAAAATAAGAGATTGTGGAATTAAGTTTACAAGGCATTAAAGGTCCTGTATGGCTTCCTCTCATAAATCCTGCCACATAATGACCAATTTCAAAGGCTGATAGAACTTCTCCAGTTGCAGGAAATTCTCCTTGTACTCTCACGAGTGCAACAGGGTCGTCCTTTCCAGTGTATTTGCCTGCTATATTGTGTAAGCGAGTAGTACTTAATGCTGCAGCTTGTTCACCACTGCTTCTACTGTGAATTTGTTCAATAACAAATCTTTCGTTATCTCTTAATAAAGCTGCAAGGTCATACAACTCCTCAGGAGCATTTAGTTCTATATACTTGTCCTTTTCAGTGTGTTCAACATCAATAATTGTAAATTTAAATCCTTTTGCCATTTTTGGACTAAGAATTAAACCTGCACAGTACATCGGGTCTGCAAAGGCTAAGTAAAAGGGAAGATTATAAGCTCCTGGGTCTGTTTTATCAGCAGCGAAGAAAATAAAAGGTTCATTCGGCCTCTCTTCAAATTCAAGCTCTGCCACAGCAGGACCCATTCCTTTTACATTCCCGCTGAATGCTTCTACTAATAAATCTTGTCCTGCTCCATATAATCCTTGTTTCTTTGCAACTTCTGTTCCTGCCATGAAAGCGTCCCATGCGAGTTTATGAATTTTCTCATCGAGTTTTCCTCTCTCATGCGTCATCAAAATTGCAACATCGTCACCTGTACAACTCACATATAAGTCAATGACTGTCCCCTTTCCGTTTTCTTTTACAAAATTTTTAACCTCATTAATTAGTTCTTTACTTGGAGTAATATGACCTCCTATACTTCCTATATCTGCCTTAATGACACTTAAAGTTATCTTCATTTTTGCCTCCTTATTGAAGATTTCAAAATATGAATGCTCTTCAATTTTAATGTGTATTTTACAAATTGTCAAATTTTAATTGTTTCTGTTAAAACTTTTCTTGCTTTCTTTCAATTTTCTTATAATTATTTTATACTTCATTAATCTAAATTCATTCCAGAAATAGATAGTGGAATTACGAGTTGGCTCAGGATAACCCGTTATATCGAGTTTTAGTGAACCTTTATATGCTAAATTTTTCTTATTAAAGACTTCAACAAATTTTCCTTTTTTCTCTCCTGACAGGAGCACGATTAAATATTTTCCTGCTTCAAATATTTCCTGTGTTCCTCCTACTTTATAGCCTCCCCTTCCCTTGACTTGAACCAAATGAGGTTTTTCATAATTTTCTGATTTTCTTTTAATTATTTTTTCTAAATGCATATCTTTATAAATCTGAATTTCATACTGAAAGGGATGTGCAACAAATAATCTTTCATCAGCGGATAAAAATACAGAAGATGGTAGCCATTTATCTAATATCTTTTTAAATAAATCAAAATACAACTCTATACCTTCAGAAATTTTTATTCATAAGCTTTCTGATTCATGATTTTTTCTTAATACCAGGAACAGGGCTTCCAAAAGAATAAGCATTATACAAAGATAGAAAATATATTTTTTTATTTTTATAAAATCCTAAGATAATTGGATTATACCATGGAAGAGTTATTTCAGTTTCTAATAAATTTTCTCCTTCTTTTTTAAAATCAGTTTCTTTACCAAATATTAATTTATTATCTTTTTTATTTAAGCGAGTATCATGTCTTAACTGTTTGAACCTTTTTTCTTGACTTCATTTTATTGTTAGTATATTTTTTAAACAGAAGAAAAAAATGATAAAGCAAGAATTATTAAAACATTTATCTCCAAGGGAGAAAAAAGCTGTTGAGGAATTTATAAATGGAATATCCAAAATTTTTAATCAAAATCTTTTGAAAATCATTCTCTATGGCTCAAAAGCAGAAGGAGATTTTTCTCATGATTCGGATATTGATATTTTGTTCATTGTTAGAAAAATTGATTTATCACAAAGAAAGGCGTTTTTCAAGTTTTTAGTTGATATAGAGCTTCAATATGATAGTCATATTTCTCCAGTTTTAGTTTCTAAAAAAGAATATGAAATGAACAAAAAAATGGGTTCTTTCTTTTTCCATGAAATAGAAAAAAAGGGGATTGTTCTCCAGTGAAAGAATTTAACATTGATTTAGTAAAATATCGTCTTCGGGAAGCTAAAGAAAAATTAAAAGTTGCAGAATTAAATTTTAAAAATGGTTTTTATAAAGATTCATTATCCCGTTCTTACTATGCAATTTATAATGCCACGAAAGCATTATTGGCAACAAAAAGATTAAATAGCAAAAAACATAGTGGGATTATTTCCTTATTTAATAAAGAGTTCGTTAAAACTTCAATAATAGATAAAAAATTCTCTCAAATATTAATGGATGCCAAAGAATATAGAGAGCGAAGTGATTATCAAGAATTCTTTATTGTTTCAAAAGAAGAGGCTCTTCAACAATTAGAAAATGCTGAGATTTTTGTTAAAGAAATTGAATCATTAATAAATAAAATTATTGAAAATACTTAATAATTCCAGGAACAGGGCTCCCAAGAATATATGCATTATACAAATATAGAAAATATATTTTTTTGTTTTTATAAAATCCTAAGAAAATTGAGGTTTGTCACAGAATAACAATTTTAGTTTAATTTAAAGCAAGGTTTTCAATAATTTCACTCTCGTGTTTATAGCTCTCAACATCCTCGCTAATAAATTGATTTTTGCATAATTCTCTATAGTGTTTACATCTCCGATAAAGTTCAGGATGCTTTCCTATGTCAATAACCTCTCCATCTTTTAGAACAATAATTTTATCTGCATTTAATATAGTTGAAAATCTATGCGCAATTATAAAAGTTGTTCTATTTTTTAATAATTTCCGAAGAGCATCTTGAATGAGTCTCTCAGATTCTGAATCCAAATCAGAGGTTGCTTCGTCAAAAATGAGAATTTTTGGATCTCTAAGTATAGCTCTTGCAATTGCTATTCTCTGTCTTTGCCCTCCAGAAAGTTTTACTCCACGCTCTCCAACTTCTGTATCATAACCCGAAGGTAGTTTTCTTATGAACTCATCTGCATTAGCTAATTCCGCTGCTTTAATTATCTCCTCATCTGTTGCATTTAATTTTCCATATTTAATATTCTCTTTAATAGTTCCTGAGAATAGAAAAGTCTCCTGAGGTACAATCCCTATAGCTTTTCTTAACTCTCGAAGTCTAACTTCTTTTATATTCACTCCATCAATAAGTATATTCCCTTCTTGAGGGTCATAAAATCTTAGAATTAAATTCACTAAACTTGTTTTACCTGCTCCGCTTTTTCCAACTAATGCGATTACTTCTCCTGGTTCTGCAATTAAATTTATATTTTTTAAAACAGGCTCAGAACTGTTGTAAGAAAAACTTACATTTTTAAATTCCACTTTTCCTTTTATATTATGAAACTTTCTTGGATTTTTCGGGTCCTTTATTTTGGGTTCAATGTCGAATAACTCAAATACTCTTTCCAAGGAAGCAAGTGATGTTTGAATCTGTGTGTTTAGATTCATCAATCTCTGTGCAGGTCCAAAGAGATACCCTAAAAAAGCATTAAAAGCAATAAGTGTTCCTAAGGTAAGGTTTCCTCTTATTACTTCTCTTCCTCCATACCACAGAACCACTAAAGGCCCAATCCCTCCTATAAATGCTGTCGTATAGCTTGATATAGAAGTTGTCAGATTCAAGCTGATAATACTTTTTATACGGCCTCTTAATCTTCTAACAAATTTTTGGGCCTCATGTTTTTCTAATTGAAAGGATTTAACAATAGATATTGAGTAAAAGGTTTCTTGAAGAATATCAGAGACTAATGCAATTTTCTCTTGCACTTCATTCGACTTTCTTCTTATTTTTCCCGAAAAGAAATGGATAGAATAAATAAAAAAAGGTAGAATAGTTATGGAAATTATAGCTAATTTCCAGTGAAATATAAAAATAATTGTTACTCCAACAAGAAAAGTCATGCTATCTCTAAAAAAGTTAAGTAAGGTACCAGCTAAAAGTCCTCTGAGATTTGAAACATCACTGCTTATTCGTGACATAAGATACCCAGTTTTTGATTCTTTAAAGAAAGATAGACTTAATCTTTGAATATGCTGAAACAATTTAAGCTGAATATCAAAAAGGACTTTCTCTCTAAATAGAGTTAAAAGATATCCACTTAAAAGGTCAGAGATACCTTTAATAATCATAAAACCAATTAATCCAAGAATAATCCAATTTAAAAGAACTATGTTTTTATTTGGTAAAATTTTATCAATAATGTGTCGAGTAACTAAAGGTAAAGGCAATTGAAGAAGAACACTTATTAACATGAAAATTCCAGCTAAAAAAGCTTGTTTCCATTGCGGTCTTAAGAAAAGAAAAAAGCGGGGAATATTTTTTAAGAAATTCCTTTGTTTTTTATTACTATCTAACATCATATCTAATAAAAAGATAATATGTAAATTGGAACAATACGATGTTTAAAAAAAATAAAATTCCGATATCAATTAAACTTTCTTTTCTAAAACTTCGTTGAAGTCCAATTTTATAAAATCTTGGAATCCCGGAGGGATCAATTTTCTGAGTAGAAACTGTTGGATAATCAAAACATGCATAAGGCAAATGAGGACTATTTTTATCTTTTTTATCGAGTTTTATAATGAAGTCTTTTAATAATTCATGGTATTTTTTTACCTTTTTCCAGAAATATTTAAAATCATAAAAACCTACATTAGCTATACTTTCAACAGAAAATCTATATATTGAAACAAAAGAAATTCTACTTATTATTGAAATAAATATGCCTTGAGAAATCATATCATTTATAAACTTGTCAAATAATAAATTTTGATTATAGCGAATATCTCTTATAAAATCATTTCTTTTAGTAACTCGAGGATCAAATGGATTATCTATATATTCTTTTAATTCTTTTGGAGCAGCAAGAAAGGTTTGGGTATAAATTGTCTTTATTTCTTTCGATTTTTCTTCAATTGTAGGAATCGGTTTCATTTCAATACCTATTAGCTTTGCTAAAGAAGGTATAACTACTACCAAAATAATCCAAATAAGAATTAATAGAGTGATTGATGTCGAAGAGGAATGAGTAAGAGAAGAAATTAAAATACTAATAAGTAAAAAAACTGAGCTAAAGAAAAGGGACAATATAAATATTAGAACTAATTTGGTTATTGTTTCTATCCGAATTTCAATTATACCGAATGAATATACCACTATAAAATAAGACAAAAATCCTATTAATAGAATTAATGTTATAATTATCATTCTGCTTAAATATTTAGCGAGTAAAATTGAAGACCTGTTAATTGAATAAGAACATAACATAGATAAAGTTCTTTGCTCCTTTTCCTTAGATATTGAATCATATGTTATTATGATAACTAAGAGGCTAATAATGTATACAACAGTAAAAATTAAATCAATAGGTAAAAAATCCTTCAAAAATTTTGTTTTTCGCTTTAATGCCTCATTAGCAAAGTAAATCCTAAAAAAATCTAATGAAAATGAATTCAGTAGCTTTTCCTCAGCCCCGTTTACGAACACTTCAATTTGTTTTGGTTTTTTAACTACAATTTGTCTAAGATAAATTAAAGAGTCTAAGTAATGAATATTTTTTAGTTTATTTTCATTATTGGTTATAACTCTATTATATTCCTTTATCCTTCTTATGTGCTTCTTAGAAGATAGGTAACCTCCTGTGATTGAAATTAAAACTACAATTAGTAACGAAATAAGAATTTTAGGAGTTATAAGATGCTCTAATATTTCTTTTTTCAAAATCTCTTTCATATTGTTTTATCTAACATCATATCTTACAAAAGAAATATACGCTATTAAGAACAAGAATAAATTCAAAAATACTAAGTAAAGTATTTCTACTTTTCTGTCATTCAAAGCTTTCCATACAGAATTAAAAAAAGATGATGAAGAAAACCTTGGCATATCGCTTAAATCTAAGGGAGGATATTCTGAAAAGTCCATTAGAGAATAATTCTTTATTTTATAATTTCTTTCTAATCTATATTTTTTCTTAAATTCTTCATCACTAAGCAGCTCATCTTCTTTCTTTCGAGTAATAAAACTCAGACTGGAAAACCCTCCTTTAGAATTTATATAACTCAATATTTGTTGTCTATAAATACGAGCTTTTTTAAGAAAACTTTTAAATGCTTTGTAATCACTTCCTACTAAACCTGAAGAAAGGTTATCAAAAATACTCGCAGGAGATAAAAAAGAAAGGATTCTGTAAAATCTTGCCTGCTTTTCTAATTGATTTAAATAGTTCTCTAAAATTCTCCATTCCTTTTCAGCGTATTCTATCTTAAGAGGTTCAAGATAACTTGCAATTCTCTGATAATAATGCATAGTTTCTTTGGAGGCATCAACTATGCTGAATGTATCATTAGAGCGGAGAGTTTTCATTCCAATTTTTAAAATTTCTTTTGGAGGATTTAATTTTTTAAATAATTCATTCTGTTTCAAGTAATACTCTTTTCTTAATTCTTTAATTGAAGACATTAAAACATGCTCATTGGTTAATTGGATCCCTTCAGAAGCTAAATAGAGAGAGAAATTAGGAATAACTATTATTAATAAAAGCCATATAAAGAATAGAAAAGCAAGGGAGTGAGAAGAATGTTTAGTTTTGGAAGAAATAAAAAGAGCTAAAAGTCCAAAAATAGAAATATAAAAAAGAGAAAACAAAAAGAAAAAGAATATTCTTATTCCCTCTTCACTTGTTATACTCACAATCTTAGAACTATTTAATATTAATAAAGTAATTATAAAACTTACTATTAGGGGAATCGAAAGTATTGTCATTCCGCTTACATATTTTCCAAATAAAAGTTTACTCCTTTTTAGGTCATTAGAAAGTATTAATTTTAGAGTTCCCTTTTCTTTTTCTCCACAAACGCTATCAAAAAGCAATAGAAATGCAGAAATCGAGAAAAAAACAGTTATTAGGAATGAAAAGTCAAAAGAAGGGAAAGCATTTAATAGTGGATTATCTTTTGTAATTTTTGATAAGGAAATAGGTATTTTGCTGTAGTGGATATAAAGTTTTTCTCCGGTATTCTCATTAATTCCAGTATTCAAAATATTAAGAAGATTTGGTTTTTTATAAATAAAAGTCTCGATTTGAGAATAAACTTTAATCTCATTGAGTCTTTTTTCCTCTTCTGAAACAAGAAAATTAAACTTTTGTAATTCTTGTTCATAGTTTTTTATGAATATCAAGCTCTGAGCCACAAATAGTGCGACAGAGATTATAAATATGATTAGAAATCTTGAGGTCATTAGATTATCTAAAAAATCATTTTTTATTATGAACTTAATCATTTTTTTAATTTGCGATTAAAAATATAAATATAAGGAGAAAGGACATTTTTGTCAAAAGTTATTCTGAAAAAACCTATAATTGGCGTTAGGGAGGCTGCTTAAATATAAAGAGCCTCCCCATCATTCCTTTTTTAGTTTCTATTACAATTCCTTTTTATCACAACTACAACAACAAGTACCTCTATGAAGACCATCCGTGTAATAATTTGTGTTATCGTCGCAACCATCTGCAATTACTGCTGTCTCAGGAGATTCAATAAGAAGAGGAAACTCGATAGTGAATTTTCCATTTGCTAACATGCTTTTCACCTCCTTTCATTCATGGCTTATTACTTTTTATATTTTTAAATTGTTTGCATTCAAATGAGATTCTCCTATCCAAATAGACAATGGGTCAAACTTATCTCTATTTATAAGCATTAAATAAATATCTTCTTTTTTCTTTGAATCACAAACAGGCTTAAATAGATTTTTATTATAACTAATATTGTTTAATCTACATCCTCCAAAACAAAAATATTTTAAATCGCATTTAGAACATTCTTCGAGGTTTTCTACATTTGATGCAATTCTATCCTTTTCAATCTTTTTTATAATTTTCATTAACTCATCTTTTCTTACATTTCCGTACTTATGCATGGGAACAGCACAGGGAAATATATCTCCTGTGCATGAGATGGTAATATTCATCCCAAACCCACAGTTTCTCACTATTAGATTTGATTGAATTTTTCTCATTGCCTTTAATCTCTTTTTGTACAGTATTTTTAATATCTCTTGCATCTCTTTTTCAGCTATAGAATAATTTGCGAATCTAAAGGAATTATCTGCTCTTCCTACTGTTGTAGCGAATCCGAATTTCATTTCAATCCTATCTGTTTTAAACAACCTAACTAAATACTCTATATTTTCTTTTAAATCTTTTATATTTTGAGGCATTACTATAATGGCAAGCCTTAATTTAATTTTTGTATCCTTTAACAGATGAATGGCTCTAATTACTTTATTAAAAACTCCTTTTCCTCTTATTTTATCGTTAATCCGAGCTGTAGCACCATCCAAGCTTAGTTGGATAATATCAACAGATTCTGTTAATTTATTTACAATTTTCTCATTTCTAATTAAAGTTCCATTAGTGAATATTTCCACGATTAATCCTCTTTCTTTTGCTCTCTTCGTTAAAATAAAAATATCTGGACGAATTAAAGGTTCTCCCCCTGTAAATGTTACTTTCGTTTTATATAACTTTGAAAATTCATCAATCACTTTGACCCATTCTGATGTAGTTAATTCACCATCTTTGCTTTTTCCTGCATCCATATAGCAATGAATACATCTCAGGTTACATTTATTCGTTACATATAATTGGAGAAAAGGTTCGCTTCTAATCTCTTCTTTAATTATTGCATTTTCATAGAAACCTTTCTTTTCAATATTAATTAAAAAAGAATTTAATTCATTAATAATTTCATCCATTCTTAATTTCTTGGCTCTCATTATATTAATAGTTTCCTCAATACTATAGCCCTTTTTGAAACAATCCACGAAGATTTTCCCTACTTCATTCGTAGTAATCCAAGAAGCTTTCTCCGGAGCAATGAATAGGTGAGTACCATTAATTTTATGATGTGTCATCTTCTCAGGAAGCTCTATTCCCTTCTTGATATCAAACTCTTTTTTAGCTTGTACAATATTCACTTTTTCTGCCATTTTTTGTTCCTCCTTTCATTTCACACACAATCTATTAGCAAATTTCATGCCAATTTAATTAAAAATTGAAAGGGAGGTAAATTATTTAATATAAGTAAGTTAACTAAATTTTAAATAACAAAGAAAATTTCTAAAAATTAATTTTTAAGCTTAAAAATGGAGTCCGAGCATTATTTTTCTTTTATATTTTGTAAGTTATTGATATTTTCTTAATTATAAGAAATAAAAAATGGAGCCTGGACGCCATTTTTTTAAAAAAAATGTAGCTGAAGCGCCATTTTCTCTAAGGCTTTA
>Ga0190363_1002641_pt1 | contig 10138 bp, 9 predicted proteins | sample 48721867_MG_FD_161272 | JGI IMG/M metagenome (GOLD analysis project Ga0190363, IMG submission 161272) | Hydrothermal vent microbial mat bacterial communities from Southern Trench, Guaymas Basin, Mexico - 4872-18-6-7_MG | ecosystem: Environmental > Aquatic > Marine > Hydrothermal vents > Microbial...
ATACCACTCAACCACCATGAATAAGAAATACGGTCAGGAAATTTAACTAAAATATCCGGATATCCTAATTATTAATGCGTGAGTGAGGTTGTTCAGTAACAGGGACATTAAATCAGAAATAAGGAAAAGAATCTGGGACCTCTTAGAGAAAAACAATATTGCCAAGTTTCCAAGACCTGCATATGGGAGAATACCCAACTTCTTAGGTGCTGAGAAGGCAGCACTTAGATTATCGAGGCTTGGTGTTTTCACTGGTGCTAAGGTCGTGGAAGTAAGTCCTGACTCACCGCAGAAGCACGTCAGGTACCTAGCACTAACTCACGGCAAGGTTGTGATCATGCCTACTCCACGACTTAAGAAGGGCTTCATAATTCTGAACCCCAGAAAAATACCACAACAATTTTACAGAATCGCATCAACAATTAGAGGAGCATTTACTTGGGGTGTGAAAGTCTCGCCCAAAAACTTACCTGAGGTAGATCTAATTGTTACTGGCTCAGTTGCCGTTAACATTAAAGGCTGTAGACTGGGGAAGGGTGGAGGCTACTCAGACCTAGAATTCGCTATCTTGAAAGAATTAGGCAAGGTAAATGATGAAACAACAATAGCTACAACAGTGCATGACCTGCAAGTAATTGAGCAAGATATCCCGCTCGATCCATGGGATGTCGGCGTCGACCTGATAGTTACGCCAAGCAGATTAATTAGAACTAGTGGAAGCTTTAAACCTAAGGGAATTTTATGGAACTATGTTAATACTTCCTTAATTAATGAAGTCCCCATACTTAAGGAGTTATTTAACATGCGAAGAGGTGATAGGCATTCGTAAGGCATTCACCTTCGATGTAGATGGCGTAATTGTGGATGCATCAAGGAGATACAGGTTAGCTAAAGAACTGGCACACAACAAGCAAGAATTTTGGAGGATGTTCTTTAGTGAGGAACTCCTTGAACTGGACAAGCCTAGAGCTACGGGTGTTGAATTAATTAAAGAGAGGTCTAAGAAAGGACTCATACTGTTAGTAACTGGGAGACCTCAAAAACTGCTGAGAGTGACTTTAAAGCAGGTAATGGACTTTACAGGCGTCAGGCCCAAATATATTTACATGAGGAGATCAGGTGATATGCGTTCATCACCTACTGTTAAATTAGAGCTAATTGATCGCGCATTAAGTGATGGATTCAGTATAGTGGAGTACCATGATGATGAGGTAGATGTCCTCAGGAATCTCATGAAGTTGCACCCCGAAATTACGCTCTACCTCCATTATAATAACAGCTACAAGCTATTCTCTGCGGGGAACCCGTATGATTATGATTAATCCGCCTGCGGCTATGCGGTAGCAACTTATATGCAGTAAATTAAATACTTAAAATACACTGGAGCGCATACCTCATGGTAGTTGCTGGGATGAGAATTTACTTTCTAGGTATTGGCGGGTGGGTATCAAATCCTGCATACGGACAGTCGGCTATCTTAATTAAAGAGGATAGCATTAAGATACTGCTTGATGCTGGAGAAGGAACCTATGGAAGGTTGACTACTTGCTGTCAATTGAGCCCGTGCGACTTAGACTACATATTGCTGACTCACCGACATGGTGACCATATTCTTGGCATACCAACACTTGTTCAGCACGCCAAGCTTCAGAATTGTAAATTAAGGATAGTTGCCTCAAGCGACGTAATTAAAGCAATAGAGCTTCTTCTGGAGGCTGTCGGAATCAGGCAATATCTTACCTATTTAGAGTTTACTGAGGTCAGTAGTGGTGCTGAAATCAAGTTACGCAGCAACTTAATTATTCGGGCTGTGAGAGCCGCACACCCAGTCCCAGCACTATCCTACATTATAAGAATAGGTGATAAGGTTGTAGCCTACAGTGGTGACACATCACCAAATCCTGAGTTCACTGCAGCTGCCAAGAACGCAAGCGTGCTAATACATGAGGTCTCAGGTCCTGAAGAAATAAAAAGCACATTAAATTCACTAGGTCATACCTCAAGTGCCGACATAAAAACAATATTGGAGGAGATAATGCCTGACTATTTTATCCCTATCCACTACCCAATGGAAGCCTTGTACATCCGTGCACTACCAAGTAAGGTTAAGCTAGTTTTACCCGCTCCCTGCACTATGTTAAATATACCATGAGTTCGATGCCAGCATTAAAATATCTTGAGGTAATATTGACTTAGGTGTAGGAAATAACACACCTGCTTGATAGATACGGCAGGAGGCTACTTAATGCAAGGCTAGTGCTTACTCTGAGATGTAATTACAGTTGTTTCTTCTGTCACTCTGAGGGTATAGGATCTAGTATCGTAGAATTAACAGCTAGTGAGTGGGGTCTTATTGCAGAAGCTTTCAAACGCGTAGGTGTTGAGTCATTTAAGTTCACTGGCGGCGAACCATTAGTTAGAAATGATATAGTTAAAGTCGTGGAGGAGGTCTATGAGCGGGGAAGACCCAGAGATCTCTCAATGACGACTAATGGTTATTATCTGAAGGACTATGCAGGAGTACTTAGGAGTGCGGGATTAAGAAGATTAAACATAAGCCTGCCCTCACTTAAGAAGGAGGTTTATGAGAAAATAACTGGCGTTAACGGATTAAGCAAGGTACTAGAGGGCATTAAGGAAGCCTTGAATTATGATTACGGCAAAATAAAGCTTAACGTCGTGGTTATTAAGGAGCTTAACGACGGTGAAATATGGGATATTATAGACTTTGCTCAAAAGCACGAACTCCATGTTCAATTAATAGAGCTCCATCCTGTAGGAAAGGGTAAGCAAGGATTCAACAAGTACCACAGCACCCTAGATAAATTGCTAAGGGAAATTGAGGAGGTGTCATCCAAGATAATTGTACGTGGGGAACTACATAATAGACCGATATACTACCTGCCTACAGGAAATACAATTGAAATAGTTAAACCTGTGTTAAACCCGCTGTTTTGTGCAGCCTGCTCCAGAATACGTGTCGCTCCTGACGGCTCTCTAAAGCCCTGCTTATCAGCCAGTACATCCGTAGGCATTATTGATGTTGTGAGGTCAAATAACAGTGAGCACTCTAAGATTGTAGCCATCATCGAGCGTATTAAGAAGGTAAACAATATGAGAGCACCTAACAACATGTGGCCCATTAATATCTCACTGGAAAAAGAATACTTAAATCTCAGGAGACTATCAGGGAAGGTTCCGCCTTCATACAGAATGCCGTATAGTACAAAATAATATATTTCTATCCAGGAACTTATTAGTGAGATGATGACACCCGGCCTTACGGAGTACGTGAGGAGACATTCATGCCCTGATCAATATGTTATGAAAAGCACATTGATTAATGAGTAGCTATATAATTATATGGTGTCAGAACATGCTTTCAAAAGAAGATGCCTTAAGACTACTAAAGCAGTACTTAAAAAACGATAAGCTAATTAAGCACTGCCTAGCTGTGGGGGCCATAATGCGTGCTATTGCCAGAGAGTTAGGTGAAGATGAGAATTTATGGGAGCTTGTTGGACTCCTACATGATATAGACTACGAGATCGTTGGAAAAGACTTGAGTAGACATGGTCTAGTTAGCGCTGAGCTACTTGAAGGTAAGCTACCAGACAATGCCTTACATGCTATTAAGGCTCACAATGAGTTAACAGGCGTTAATGCAGACACTAAGCTCGCATTAGCCTTAAGAGCGTCAGACCATACATCAGGACTGATCATAGCTACTGCTCTAGTAATGCCACATAAGAGACTTGAGGAAGTGAGGCTTGAGTCACTTCTAAGAAAATTTAAGCAGAAGGACTTCGCAAGAAATATAAAGAGGGAGCGCATACTCAGCTGTGAGAAAATAGGTCTCTCATTAGATAAATTCCTGCTGCTAGCTCTGGAGGCGTTACAGAACATACACGGTGACCTGGGACTCTAGAGGTTGTGCACCGCTTTCCTTAAAAACATCTTAAGATATGTTAAAGTGAGTGATGAGGAATCCGGGAACGGAGAAATGAAGAGCACATACTACACTGAGTGGCTCTAATATCCCATTTTTAAAGACCATATCACCCCTATACTTATACTTTAGGATATGACATCAATAATTATAGTTCGGGTCCAGCAATATAGTAATGCCTTTTAATACTTTCTTATTTCAATATCGTATCCCATTTTATTTCGAACCACTGTATATGACGTTAGCGAATTAAGTTCACCACTCGGTATTATTCTAAACGTAACCTGAAGTCATGTGATATTAGCTACGTTGTGTTTATTTAAGGAACCTAAGTACCTCCTGAAATCTTCAATTTCCTTTAAAGCCTCATTAATGTATTTTCTGACGTAGTAAGGGTTAGGAGAACCTTCGTGCGGTTTATTAATTACTTCCTCAGGATGTAGTGTTCTGCCGAGCTGACTACTCAGTTTTTTATATACCTCATGCACTCCCTTATGATGGCGAATGAGACTAGCTATTAATTCATAAACCTCTCTGTAAGGTTTTCTTAACTTCAGCGCCAGTAACTCAGTGTAATCTGTAGTAAGCAGGTGATGCTTAGTAATATCAGCTTTCACATGTTCTTCATTAACTTTAATGGACTTTAACATGTCCCGCACTATAGCTATTGTTTCAATGGTTTTTTCACCTAGGTAAATAAAGTGCTTATTTATTTCCTGAAGGTCAAGGTTATAGCCTGTGGGGAGCCCCTTAATAATAGCTAGTATTGACATAAGGTGCCCTAAGCTCTCTGCCCCCCAAGCCCTGGCGATCTCCATAACAATTAAGTTCCTCTTATGAGGCATTAAGCTACTAGTATCCTGGAATTCCGCCCCTACACTAATGTAGTTAAATTGCGGCGTAGAAAATATAATGAAGTCTTCGGCCAGCCTTGAAAGTACTAATGAAATGCATGTGAGTATTGATGATATAACCATAATAAAGTCCCTACTTCCTGTAGCACGTATAGAATTTATTACTAATCTGCTGAAGCCTAACTCCCGGGCTAGCTCATACCTACTTACTGGCACGTTAGTAGTTGTGCCCGCACCCGCACCAAGTGGTGACTCACTAAGTACTTCATTAATAATAAACCTCAGAATCCTCATGTAGTGGGAGAGCTCCTCATCAAAACTAAGAAGGTAATGAGCAAATGTAGTTACCTGCGCTGGCTGGAGGTGTGTAAAGGCTGGCATCAGTACTCTTTCATATCTACTGGCCATCTCCAACAGCACCTCCCTTAAACTAAGTAACTCCCATAGTAGCTTGATTAATTCCTTCCTAGACTTTAGCCGGAGGGCAGCCGCCACATGATCGTTCCTGCTCTTACCTAGTGCTATCCAGCCAGCATCACTACCTAGCCTATTCTTTAAATACATCTCAATTGCCTCATGAACATCCTCAGCTTCCATGGCAAAAAGTGGTTCAGGATAATCGTGCAGTTTCTTGAGCTCTTCAATTACCTTATCAGCTACCTCACCAGGTATTAGGTTGTGCCTAGCTAAGTTTCTCGTGTGCGCCATCAGGACAGTAATTACTTCCTTCACGATCGCTACATCTGATGTTGTTAGTGATGATGTATACTTTATTACTCTACTATTGCCCTTACCTAAGAGCTTATTCCTGTACAAGAAGTCACCCACTAATTAACTTCTCCTGAGCGCGTAGGCCGCTATGCTTTGTAATCCCCATAGCCCTATAAATCCTTCAGCCAGCTTCTGGTCAAACCTGCTAATGCTCTTGTATGTCGATAGTTCCAGATTGTAGAGTGCCTTTTCCGACTTTCTCCCTACTATCACAGCTGACCCTTTATATAGCTTGACCTTTACCTCACCTTCAACATTCTCATTAATATAATCAATGAAATACGTTAATTCTTCCCTTAGTGGCTCGAACCACAGTCCATTATACACTAACCAGCTCCATGCAGTATCCACCAATTGCTTCATGCCCAGCTCCCACTTAGTTAGTGTTAGCTTCTCTAGGTCGAAGTGCGACTTGATCAGTGTGACAGCTGCTGGTGCTTCATACACCTCCCTACTCTTAATCCCTACTGCCCTGTCCTCTATATGGTCAATTCTACCTACCCCGTGCTTTCCAGCTATCTTATTTAACTCCTCAATTATAGCTAGCAGGGACTTTTTCTCGCCATTGATTGCCACTGGAACACCCTTCTTGAACTCCAATGTTATATACTCTGGCTTATCAGGCGCCTTCTCAGGGCTCTGTGCCCATTTAAAGACATCATCGGGAGGCTCTATGTACGGATCTTCGAGAACCCCGCCCTCAATGCTCCTCCCCCACAGATTGTCGTCTATGCTGTAGATACCGTATGTTACAGGTATACCTGCTTTCATCGCGTACTCGAGTTCCCAATCCCTCGTCAAGCCCCACTCCCTAACAGCTGCGATAATCTTTGCTTCTGGGTACAGTGTCCTTATAGCTAAGTCAAATCTAACTTGGTCATTACCCTTGCCTGTGCAGCCATGGGCAACATATACAATACCCTCCTTCTTAGCTACTTCAACAACTTTCTTAGCAATGAGTGGCCTCGCTAGTGCTGTTGAGAGAGGGTACGCTCCCTCATATAGTGCATTAGCCTTAATTGCAGGCGATACGTAACTATTAATGAATTCCTCCTTGGCATCTAAATAGTAGTGCCTAATAGCCCCTAGCTTGTAGGCTTTCTCCTCAATAGCTTTGAAATCCTCCTTCTGACCAACATCCACAGTTACAGTAATTACTTCAGCACCCATCTTTTCCTGAAGCATCTTCGGAATGACTGATGTATCCAGCCCCCCTGAAAACGCAAGCACTACCTCCACACACCACACCAGGGCGTACTATGGAAAAGTGATTTTATACATTATGTAACATGTAAAATTAAATAGTAACATTTAAGTTACATTTGAAACAATTGTTCTTCTCGCAGTCATTATCATATTCTCTAGTATGCTATATGCCTTAGATGCCTGTTCTCTATTACAGACGAGTATTGTCTCCCTATAGCATGAAATTATCTGTGTTATGTTTATGTTATTGCTAGCTAGTACGGTAGATATGAGTGCTATGACACCAGGTACCTTAGTTATTTCCTCAGGACTAATGATAACTATTGCGGTTTGATCATCGAGGTACTCCATAATGTTCTCCTTTCCAAGCAAGTTGATTATATCTCTGCTTACTTCGCGGGCAGCTATTATGGTGAATGTTACAGTTCCTTGAGTAAGTTGAAAGAATCGAGCCTTCCCCATTATCTTCATTACGTGAGGCATCTTATGCAGGACTACATTCCTGTAGGCACTGATAACCACTAGGTCTGTCTGGAGTTCCATGACCGACGAAGCTATTATAGTCCTTATCGTACTGTCAAGTGAAGTATACTCTTTCTTAAGTTCTTCACGCAGTCTAATTAAAGCCATTTTAATAGCTCCTAGTGATGCTTCGAATCCTCTCTTACTTAGCTCAATCTGCAGATAGCGGGCCATTGCACTAAAGTTTACTAAACCTAAGGAGAGACACTCCCTCAAAAACGGGCGTGATTCTATGAACTCTTTAACAGCACTGGATACACTTGGTGGCCTCCCCACCACATACCACACATAAACTAATATGCTAAAGGGAGATTAAAGAATAAGCTCATCCAAGCCAAATAATTAAAGGTAGTACCTATAGCTATGTAAGGTACCTAAATGACACTCAAATAATTCCTAATTTAATATTTAAAAACTTACGTAGTCCATCACTATGAGACTTCAGGTACTGTAGGGCATGCCATGTAACTTAATTATGAATTACTTTACGCAAATCTACGGTACTTCATCATAGCTTAAACATAAATTAAGGTACTTACAAGTGTAGGTAACTCATTAGTAGTGATGCTATGGTGAAGTACATCGTCAGCCCGGTGGCGTCGGCAACAGTTGTTATTAATGGTGCTGAAATAACGGCTGGGTCGAGCCCCAGCTTAGCTGTCACTATAGGTAGCATAGCACCCATGATACTGCCTACGTAAACTACAAGTATTATAGCTAATCCGAGTGTTAGGGCTACCATTACATTGCTACTCATTACATACCCTATGGTGAAAGCTATAGGTGAGAGCAGTACACCCATGATGAGTGAAGTTGCTGTCTCCTTAGCAATAATTCTTAAGGCGTCACTAATTGAGAGCCTCGCCTCACCCATAGCTAGCGACCTGATAACTAGCGTTGCTGCCTGCGATCCTGCATTGCCACCAGTATCTGTAAGTACCGGAATAAAGAATGATAACGCTATGATCGTGGACAGTAAGGTCTCATACTTACTTATGATTGTCACGCTTATTAGGTCCCCCAAGTACAATGCCACCAGCCACACGATCCTCTTGCGGACTAACTCACGAATCCTTGCTGCTAGGTATGGCTCACGTATCTTCACTGTACCACCGAACTTAACGAGATCCTCGGTTGCCTCATTAACCAGCACGTCCATAATGTCATCAGCAGTAATGGCTCCTAGTAAAATGCCTTCATTATCTATAACAGGGACTTCATCTAGATCATACTTAACAACTAGCTTAGCTACTTCCTCCTGATCCATGTCAGCCTTAACAGCAATGTAGTTTCTCGTCATTATGTTCTTTAATCTTCTGCCTCGCGGTGAGGTCAGGAATCTCTTTATGTCAATCACACCTTTTAACATTCCCCTACTATCTACTACATATATGTACCTTGATGTATCGTACCCTTCGAATTCCGACCTAGTCACGAACTCCTCTACAGCTTCTCCCACTAATTTCTCTTCATAAAAAACAGGAATTCTTGAGGTCATGATACCTCCTGCGGTCTCCGGCGGGTACTTAAGTAGAGGTCTTACCTCAGCGATCTTCCAAGCCGGTAGCTCTCTCAGCAGCGAGATCCTGAGCGAGGGTGGTAAAATACTCAGGAGATCGGCTAATTCATCAACTGGCAACTCTATAGCTATCCTTGCCAGCCTCCTAATGCCCAGCACCTTTATTACATCACTCAGTACTTGCTGGGGAAGTTTAGCTATTATCTCAACGTATACGCTGTCGGGTATCATGACGGCAAGCTTCCTCCTATCCTCACTGTCAAGTCTTTCCAGTATGTCAATGAAGTCCTGAGGCCTCAGAACTTCAAGAATCTTGATTTTTTTAACCCCACTCTCTAGCTCCTCTCTAATTTCATCTAGCATTTCATCCATATCTTTCTGAGCACTCATGTAGCTACCACCTACTAATTTTACTTAATAAGGCAAGGTATTTTACTGTAATTGACGGGCTTGAGTGAATTAATTAAGCTAGCAAACCCCCTACCACATAAGCAGTAACCGAAACTACCGTAGCTACAGCCACCATGGAGATAATAGAAAATACAGTCCACTTGAAGCTCTTCGTCTCCTGATATATCACAGCAACCGTAGCCAAGCATGGTACATAGAGCATCAAGAACAACAATATGGCAATACCCTGTACTGGCGTTAAGTTGAGGGTGCTAAATACAGTCTCCTCACTAACACCCTGCATTACGGCTATTGCTGAGATGAGTCCCTCCTTAGCTATAAAGCCATTAATGAGTGCGAAGCCTATCCTCCATGATGTGTCATGGTCCAGACCATATAATACTGAGAGAGCTGGAGCTAGGATAGCGCCAGCTATTGCAGCATAGCTTTCTGAGGGATTTGCCGCAGGTCCGTTAGGCCCGTAGGAGAGTAAGAGCCATGTAATAACGCTTAGCGCAAATATTATTATGCCTGCTTTCTTAAGAAAGTGCTTTGCAGAATCCCAAGCAAGCCACCAAACCACTTTAATATTTGGCTTATGGAGTGGAGGAATTTCTATCAGCAGTTCAGGCGGTTCCCTAATCTTAAATATTACATACCTCAACGCCAGTGATGACAAGAGGAACACCACTATACTGACGACGTACGTCAAGACTACAGCTCCAGCCTGCTGAAGAGGTGACGTAAAAAATGCTGATACAGCGAATAATAGCACTATTAGCCTTGCCTGACACAGTATGTAAGGCAGAGATAGAACCATCTGCAGTCTCTCAGCTTCATCAACGGCTACCCTGGACCCCATGACACCGGGTACATTACATCCCATTGAAATAAACATCGGGTATGCAGCCTTACCTGAAAGGCCGA
>Ga0190363_1002642_pt1 | contig 10136 bp, 11 predicted proteins | sample 48721867_MG_FD_161272 | JGI IMG/M metagenome (GOLD analysis project Ga0190363, IMG submission 161272) | Hydrothermal vent microbial mat bacterial communities from Southern Trench, Guaymas Basin, Mexico - 4872-18-6-7_MG | ecosystem: Environmental > Aquatic > Marine > Hydrothermal vents >...
AGGATACTTTGATAATACGCATCTTATTGGAGACATAATCCTTCTCAGGCAGGCTGCAAACTACGCTATAACAAAATTTGCGGGCAAAAGAATAACGAAGGTTTTAACGGCTGCGGTTGATGGGGTTCCCCTAGCAACTATGGTCGCCAACGCTTTGGGTGTTAATTTGGTTGTCGCTAAGACTACTAAGGAAGTTGGAGTAGCGTCTTTCCTTGAAGAAACATATGTTTTAAACGATTCCGGCTACACTATAACGCTATATGTTCCAAGAGAGCTGATTAAAAAACGCGATAGTGTTCTAATAGTCGATGACATAATAAAAAGTGGAGACACACAAAATGCGCTAATAAAACTTGCACATAAAGCAAGAGCTGAGGTTGCGGGAATATTTGCGATGGTTGCAATTGGAGATTTATGGACGGAAAAAATGAATATTCCACCAAACTGTCAAGTTGAGATAATTCTTAGATTACCTAAACAAATTTAATCGCCACCTAATAAATTAGGTTCAGATTAGGAATAATACTAAGATTAAAGTTTAAGTAGTGTTTAGGCTAGATTTTATCGGGTCTTCTCCCGCTTCTTCCATCTTAGATTTTTACTTCTACATTTTCTGCATTTTGTAGCTGTGGGCGCATTTCTAACACCGCATTCTCTACATATTTTCATGTAAAGTCTTTTTCTCTGCGCTATACTTCTCTTTAAAGGATCAAATATCGGCATCTTCATCAACCCTTCCTTATTGAATGAGAATCTTAATAAGAGAATAAAATATACTTTTTGGTTTCACAGTCTCCTCAGATTCTTATACCACTCAGCAAACTTTCTTAATGCTTTTGCTCTATGTGAAAACCTATTTTTCTCTTCGATAGACATTTCACCGAAAGTTTTTCCAATGTATTCTTTAGGTTCAAATATTGGATCGAAACCAAAGCCGCTATATCCTCTAGGTTTCCTAGCAATCACACCTTCAACCACTCCCTGAAAACATTTCAGACTTTCATTGCTGGGATCATAGAATGCAACTACAGATCTGAATTGGGCTTCACGGTTCTCCACTTCCTCCAATAGCTTTAGTATGCCGCGTACTCCTATTGTCCGATAAATGTAGGAGGAGTAGGGACCGGGGAAACCATTTAATGCTTTTATAAATAATCCAGCGTCTTCAACAATAGTCGGCAAGTTAACTTCACGCGTAGCGTTGAGCACGCTTGCCTTAGCAATTTCTTCTATGTCATCAGATTGGATCTCTAGTGTTTTTATTTTGAGCATTGCAACACTTATGTCGTATTCAGCTAAGATTTTTCTGGCTTCATTAAACTTGTGGAGATTTCCAGTTGCAAAGAAAATTAGTTTACCGTATGGAAAATTTTCGTCAAGCGGCATTTTTTCGGTCACCTTTCTGATATGTATCGTCCTCTTTTTTCTATCTCCCTAATTTTATTTAAGACCTCATTTGTAATTTTTTCACCCATTATTTCCTTATATCCTTCCATTATCGCATTAAAGCATTCGTCAGCATATTTATAGTGGGTGCTTGCTAGGGCCCTCTTCATCAAGTGGAGATCTACGCCTTTGGCTTCAAGCTCCACATTTAGCTCGCTAAGCCCAAAATCTATGAAAACTATGTTTCCATAGGGTGTTAAAATCATGTTTGAGGTTGTGAGATCGCCATGAATTAGATTGTTTTTATGGAGCTTTCCAACGAGTATACCGATTTGATGGCATAGATTAATTCTCTCTTCCTTTCTCAAATTATTAAGTATTTGCTTAACCTGTTTTCCCTCAACAAACTCCATTATTATGGTTGCTTCTTTAAGGTCTATCATAAATACTATTGGCGTTGGAACGCCAGCTTTTTTGGCTTTATGCATCATCTGCGGTTCATGCTTGGTTCTTTGTATTTGAAGGGTTCTATCGAGCTCCGGTATCCGATATTTTTTTGGATGTCGTCTCTTAAATATGACCTTTCGACCATGCCAATCTTCGAGATATATGCTTGCCTCAGCTCCCTTCTTTATTAACATACCCATCATCGCCATCTCCAAAAGTTTTTCATAATCATATTATGGTTTAACCCATGGAACTTCGACTTCATCTAACCGCCACTTAAGCTTCACAAAACTCCTTTCAACAGGCACAATCATTCCATGCTTATAGCATAGGATTCCAGTCCACGCTATCATAGCACCATTATCTGTAGCATACTCTTTCGGTACAACGCAGAAGCGTGCGTCATGCTCCTCAGCCATTATCTTAAGCATTGATTGAAGTCTCTTATTCGCCGCAACTCCGCCAGTTAATAGAACTTCAGGTTTTTCAGTATGGGCCAGTGCTCTCTCAGTTATTTCCGTAAGCATGGAGAAAGCTACTTCTTGAAAGCTAAAGCATATGTCTTCAAGGGAATATTTTCCCTCATGTAATAGGTTGATGGTTGCCGTTAGAAGCCCGCTGAAGGATAAATCCATTCCCTTTACAGTGTATGGCAGCGGTATGAATGTCTTACCTTTGCGGGCTAACTCCTCAACAATAGCGCCTAGCGGTTTATCGGCCTCGGGTCTTAAGCCAGCTTCCCTAGCGAATACATCTAAGCAGTTCCCAACAGCTATATCCAGCGTCTCACCAAACACTCGGTATCTTTTAGCTTCAAAAGCCGCCACGATCGTATTGCCGCCGGAAACATATAAGGTGACAGGATCCCCAGCTCCACTTACCATTTTACCTATCTCTATATGGGCTAAACAGTGATTGACTCCAACTAATGGTTTACTCAGGTATGAGGCTAAAGCCCGTGCGGCTGTCGCGCCTACCCTCAAGCATGGACCTAAACCGGGTCCCTGGGAGAATGCTATTATATCTATTTCTTTTGGTTTTATCCCAGCTTTTCTGAAGGCTTTGGCTATTACCTTATCGGCTACCATAGCGTGATGTCTAGATGCTTCCCTAGGGTGGATTCCGCCTTTCTCCGGAATATAGACGTCGTTGACGTTAGCTAATATTTCACCATCGAAGGAGACTATTCCAACGCCAAAGTCGTCAGCAGTGCTTTCAATGCCTAGACAATAACCATCCTGAGGCCTCTGCATAGAAACAAAATACGTAGGGATGCTCTTAAAGTTTAGGTGGAATCTTATTCTGATCTGTTCAATACGCTTTTATTTATGAGAATCCATATTATTAATCAGAAATATTCGAGTATATTGATAATTTGGGGAGAGTTACATGCCTAAACAGAATGATCTCGAGCAGAAAGCTCTTAATATTATAATGAGTAGAGGCGAGAAAGGGATTTTACAGTCTGATCTTTGGCGTGAAATGAATGCCAGCAGTAGAGAGGGCTCTAGAATCTCGATTAGACTTGAAAGTAAGGGTCTAATTTATCGTGAACCTGAGCTCTCTAGGGGCAGGTGGACTTATCGACTTTATTCTAAGCGGCAGCCAATATCCATAGACTCAATAATAGACTGCCCATGTCTCTCATGCGAGGAAATCTCAAGATGCGGAGCGGGAAGCAATATTTCTCCAAATGACTGTGAGAAACTAACGCGGTGGATCCTCAAGGAATAAAAATTTGGTGAATAATTACTTGTCTAGGAGATGGCTTGAAAGGAGAAAAAGAGACTATTACTATAGAAAAGCCAAAGAAGAAAAATATAGATCACGTGCAGCATATAAACTTATACAGGCAGTTAAAAAATACGATTTCATACATTCTGGTGATGTGGTTGTTGATTTAGGTTCAGCGCCTGGCGGATGGTTGCAAGTTGCGAGGCAAATTGTAGGTGAGGAAGGTTTTGTTTTAGGTGTTGATCTAAGAGAAGTTAAGCCTCTAAATTATGAGAATGTTCATGTAATCATCGGCGATATTAGAGAGGAGGAAACCTTAAAGAGGATAAGGGCTATTTTACCGCGTCCGGCAGATGCGGTGATTTCAGATATCTCACCGAACATTTCAGGAATATGGGAGCTAGATCACATTCGACAAATAGAGCTTGCGGAGTTCGCTCTGGAAATAGCGTTGGACGTGCTTAAGGCGGGGGGAAATTTTTTCACAAAAGTTTTTCAGGGTGAACTTTTCAATCAATTTTTGGATACGGTTAAAAAACATTTTAGCCGTGTTGAAATTTTTAAGCCGAAAGCAAGTAGAAAGGAAAGCGCTGAAATCTATATATTAGGGCTAAATTATAGACCATGAAAAAAGTAACTTTTGGTTTTTCAGCTCATAGAGGGCATTTCCCTTCAGCGACGTTTAAAATCGTGTTCACTATTGTTTCTAGGCCGTTTATCTTCATAATTTTTTCGCGTATTTGCTCGATGTTTCTTTTATAAGAGTCACTTGACAAAATCATGTTCACTGCCTCCAACAGGTTTTTAGCATTTACATCGCTCTGCTCTATCACCTTCGCTATACCCATTTCTTCAACTCTTTGAGCATTATTCATCTGCTCAGTGTGACTTGGTGTCGGTATAAGTATCATAGGTTTGCCATAATATATGCTCTGGGTTAATGTTCCATGCCCAGCTCTTGACACCACCAAATCAGATGCTTTCAGGTACTCGAATCTGTTCGGGATCCAATTATATATGGTTATATGTCGTCTATATTTAACTATGCTAATTGGGTTGCTTGGGTTTCCTGTGGACATAACAATCTGGTAATCTTCTGGGAAATTCATGAAAATTTTCTTTAAAACGTTAATTATGTAAGCTCTCTCCTTTAGGGGGCCGCTTATAGGTGCGAAAATCAACGGTTTATCAATATCTAATCCTAGCTTTTCGCGTAATTCCTCTTTGCTTGGCAGCTCATTTGGGTGAACCGGTAATACTGGACCGACAAACTTTACGCGTCTGTAATAGGCTATTGGCATTCTGAGATTTCCAACTGAGATGGTGTATGGCGGGGGGAAATCTGGAATCAAAAGTGGAACGGTTCCACTAACCCATATTTTGCCGATTATTGCCAATTCTCCGGTGTCTACGAGCTTGGCAAGTCTGAGAAGCCTCTTTTTTCTAGGTATTATTATCTGGAACTGATTAACTATGCATATATTTGGAACATTCAGCATCCTTGCAGCCAAAAGCGGCGAAACTCGGGAATCTGAAATAACTACATCAGGTTTGAATGCTCTTATAAATTTAATTTCAGCTTCAATTTGTCTTGTAAATGTGAAGGCTGCCAGAAAGGGTCCCGGTTTAACAACTGTTTGCCTAAAATCTATAGTTCCATTAGGCTTAACCATAGCTTCCATGGATGGGGGTTCAACAACCGGATACCCTTCGCTTTTAATATAATGGACAGCATCTTTGTAGGTTGAGAATAATATTTCAGCTCCCTTCTCTCTAAGCTTATTAGCTATTGGCACGCATCGTCCAGCATGTCCAAAACCAATGCCGCACACTCCGAAGTAAATCTTCATCGCGCGTCTCCTTTTTTAGTTTGACCCCTTAAACCGAATTAATTGATTATTTGTGTTTAATTGCGAAACGCATCTATTTTTAAGAAGTATCAAATATTGTTCTTAACATTTTTGGAAATAGCAGTATAGGAAAGCATATCAACCAACTATCACGGAGTAGATAAGCAGGAGGATAATTGTTATCAATAGATTTCTTTTCCATCTTCCACGGCTCCAAGCAATACCAAATGGTACACCCGTCAGAAAACCTATGATATGCCCCCAGTAGCCTATGCCGGACTCCCCGAACTGCGGGTAGTAAGCTGCAAAAATATTATAGATGAAATAGAGCATAGCAACTAAGCCCAGAGGCATGAGGAAAAGCCAAGAAAACTTGAGGGGCTTAATGAGCATAACTATAGCTACCAACGTGAATATTGCTGCGGAGGCTCCGATCATGATTGTGTCGTAGCTATAGAAGAATAAGCTTAGAACGAATGATAGGGCCCCTCCCAAGAAAAAAGCAATCATCATTCTGGAGAAACCGATCTCCTTTTCTAAGGTGCTTCCGAAAACATATAGGAAGAGCATGTTTCCGGCTAGGTGAGCTATGTTCGCGTGGAAAAATAGGGCTGTTATAAGAGTCCAGAAATACCCCTTGATGAGATTTTCTCCGCTGAAGTACAGCATATCTATGGGAAGCTCTTCTTTGAGTATTGCTGAGGAGATTGTTGCCAGCGTGCATAGTAGGATCAGCAGTAGAGTCTTCCTCAAGAGGTTCACCACGTTAGAGATTGTTGCACTCTCTCTAAGTAAGTGCTAGGGTCGGTTTCCCTAACTACGCCGCCATCGACATCAATAATATATATGGCATGTAAACGAGCGTTCCTTATATCCTCAAGGCTCACGGGGGGATTACTATAGTAGAGGTCGCATAAGTCCTTGATCTCCCTGATTTCGTTAGTTGTTCGATAACGTGGGGGCTTAACCAGAGCTGGCGGAAACCACAGGGTGTAGTAGGGTGGGGCTGCTAGAGCAAATTTCTCGGCGTAACTACTATATCTGGTTATTTTACTTGTAATTCTGGCTCTGCAATATGTTATTGGATCAGTGGCGTGTTCCGGCGGAACATATCCAGTCTCGATCTCAATAATTAGGCTACCCAGTCCCTTAAGAGCATATATGTCGCAAGATAATCCATCTAAAGCATACTCTAAATCAACGCGATAACCACATAAGATGAGGTATTTAGCGCACACAAGCTCCATAACAGAATGATTAATTTTAACTAAATTTTTCTTGTAAAGATAGATTAATTTATCCCTTAACTTAAGAAGCTGCCGGCAAACTTTCTCATCTTCACCATTACAAAGCCTATCAACAACAAGATTCAAATCTTCCTCAAATCGCTCAACAGAACGCTTCAAGACCATACTCCAGAAAATATTAAATTTTTATATTTAAAATTTTGTGCAAAAGATTTTATATATCATATCTGCACAATCTCTTATACGCCTAAGCCGGGGAGCAGGCTTTAGGCACTGCATTCAAGCAAAGAGCGCACCAGCCGAAACGGCTGAAGGCTGGTGTGCGATAAAGACTTTGCTTGAATGGGCCGGTCAGTGCTTAAGGCTTAGACCCGGCTTGGCGGTTAAATTTTATGCTTCAATTCTTTTGAGTTGTCTATTGTACATTTCTATTATTTCGTTTACTTTTGTTGCGTCTTCAGCTGATTTGTCAGTTCGGTATCTTCCGGTGAATCTTGGGAATCTTATTGCCAGCCCGCTTCCTTTTCTTATGATGTCTCTTGCGCATGTATGGATTGGGCTTAGAGTTATTTCGGCTCCAATAACTTCGATGACTACCTTCGGGATAAACCAGACCTCGGCTTCAAGTTCAGAGTTTACTCGCGGGTGCTTATGGTCAATTTTGTATGGTTCAAGCATTTTAGGCAAGTTTTGCAGGTCGGCATCTGTGAAGCCTGACCCACATTTACATATAGTTTCGAACGTATCGTTTTCATGATTGTAGGCTGCTAGGAGCAATGCGCCATAGGTTCCAGCTCTTCTCCCCCTTCCATAGAAGGCGCCGACCACAACTAGGTCCACTGTATCAGTCATTTCACTCTTATAATCTCGCTTATATTTTATCCAGAGCCAACCTCTAGCTCCAGCTTGGTAAATGGCGTCACTGTTCAATGATTTGCAAACCAGCCCTTCACAGCCAGCTTCAACCGCTTCCTCAAAGAATCTCTCTAAATCTTCAGAGTTATCTACGATGAGATATTTTGCTAATTGAAATCTATCGCTTTCTTGGATTATTTCCTCTAAAACTTTATGTCTAACTGGATATGGTTCCAAGGTTAGGTCTCTTCCATCAACGTAGAGAACATCGAACACGAAAAGTGAGACTGGGTATTCGCTTATGGCTTTTGCAATGTCGTATTTGCGTCTTCTATGCATGAGTTCTTGGAATGGCATCATTTCACCTGTATCCAAGTTCACGGCGACACATTCAGCCTCTATGATGGCTTCCTTGGGTTTAATGTGCGTTTTAACTAGCTCAACAGCGTCCGGATATTGGCGCGTTATATTTTCAAGCCTTCTTGAAAAAAGCATCACTTTTTCTCCATCTTTGTGAGCTTGAATTCTTTCTCCATCATATTTGTATTCGGCAATACATTTACCACCTAATTTCTCAAGTATTTCCTCAGGTGAACTCAATCTTTCAGCCAGCATAGGTCTAATCGGATTGCCAAGGGTTATTTTAAAGTTTTTAAGCGCTTCGATGCCGCCTTCAGCAACGGTTTTAGCAACCTTACCTAGGTCAGATGATATGTTGTAGGCTCTCTCAAGAATGTCTCTTGCATTTTTACCGCCGCCAAACGCTATTGCTAAAGCATCTAAAACCGTCATATCAGCTATTCCAAGACGAAGCTTCCCGGTCACAGTTCTAATAATGTATTTTGCATCTCTCGGCGTTGCATCCGCCAATAACCCCGCTAGAAGATTTACCTTCAAATCTACGGAGCCTTCGCCTGAAGCCCTAGCTATCTTATCAAGAGTCTTATAAACCCTCTCAACAGTTAACGGTTTACGAAAGAAGGACATTTGAATCCTTTTTTCAAGAAACTTTTGAGCTGTCTCGCCGAGATCACCTGTTTCCGCAAGGTCTTTCTCTATCTCACTCTCTTTACGTCCGGATGCTTTAGCTATAGCCTTTATAGCAAGCTTTTCCGCCATACCTATCTCTATGCCTACAAAGTCCGGATAGAGTTTTCCTTGAGTTAAATAAACAACCTTGTCAATAACCTCTTTAGGTGTTTTTTTGAAAAAATCAACTAGGTAGTCTGTCATTTCAAGACGTTTAGTTGTTTTCTCAATCTTTTCATAAGTTTCTGTAACTAATGAATAATCCAATAGTCTTAAAACCCCCAAATCTTAATTTAACCCAGTTAACGTAACAGAATAATTTTAAGATGAAGTTTCATTTAACTTTAGCTTTGAGCCCTCAACTAATTATTGGGGAGAGAGCCTTATTCTTCTTCCGCAGTTTGGACAGTATATTGCGTCATCCGGAAGGATTTGGCCACAGTAATAGCAGAATTTTATTTCAGATGGAGGGGGAGGTGTTTCGTAGGGTTCTTCTCTGACTTCTATGGGGACAGGCATACTTTTTTGTCTCCTCAGAAGATAATAGAATAATGTGAGACTTATTGGGTAGATTGGCTCAACCAGCGAGAGAAGCACCACCCTAAAGAATTCTTTGATCCAAATTTGATAATAAAAGCGGTGGAAAGATAGTGTTAGAACATCTATTAGCAGATTGACTATAATAAAGATTACAAAAAACGCAAATAAGAGGAAAAATGTTTTCATCCACATATTATCTGTTAGTTCTTTACTTCTCTTTAAACCATCAAAAACCCCTAAATTTTCTAAAACTATAGCTGGAACAGCTAAACTGAAAATCACAGCCATCATTACTCCCGGAAAGATCAGAAGAATTAAGCCGACCGCTATTAATGTTCCCGTTATGAAACTCACAGTTAAAACGCGTCCAAAAAGGTGAAGTGTTGGAATAAGACTATTTTTTATGTCGGCTTTCTTTTCTTCCAGAGTATCGGAAACAAATTTAATGATTAGGCTGTTTCCCACATTCATTATCAGCCAGCTTATGAGAAATAGAATACAAAGAACCGTTATCGTTTGAGCCCCGTAATTAATTAGCCAATTGAAAAGTTTATCTGCTGATTCGTATGGTGGAGCGAATGGCGGCGTGAGAACATTTACTGCGCGCATCAGCATTGAATTAACTATGTTTAGGAGCAGGAAGATTACAAAAAAGATCCCTATGTTTTCTAGGTAAATGGAAAGCGACCTATCTAAAATTTCTAATACGGAGATTTCATGAGACATGGCAGTGGGTTTCAATTATAGACACCATTTAAGAGACTTTTATATCTCATTTAGTAGTGCAGATACAAAAAATTTGTTGCTTTAAATTCAATACTTAGCCAAAAATGGAAGAGAGACCCTGAAAATTTTCATTTTCGTGAACTTTCTCTCCTCATTTTTATCATATTCTGCTACAAATCGAATTAAGGTGGTTATCTCCCATTCAAGCTAGGTTGGAGCGCTACGTCTGGAACCACTAATCTTTACTCTCTTGACGTACCTATATGCTTGTAGAGCGGCCATCGCTCCCTCCCCAACAGCCGTTGCAACCTGCATTCCCCCG
>Ga0190363_1002643_pt1 | contig 10134 bp, 9 predicted proteins | sample 48721867_MG_FD_161272 | JGI IMG/M metagenome (GOLD analysis project Ga0190363, IMG submission 161272) | Hydrothermal vent microbial mat bacterial communities from Southern Trench, Guaymas Basin, Mexico - 4872-18-6-7_MG | ecosystem: Environmental > Aquatic > Marine > Hydrothermal vents > Microbial...
CGGCCGAGACCTATTAAGGAAATACACGAGCATGGATGAATACATAAATAGGCTTTTAAGCGGGGGATGCTCAGGCGGCTACGGCGTCGAGAATCAATTTGAGGGCATAATAAAGGGCTTAAAGAGGAAAGACGGATACGCCGAGGTTGTGATTGAATTTGAAACCCCAAAAGTTATAACTGCTCTGATTTCTGAGGCAAAGCTAGAGGAGTTAGATGCTCAGATAGGAGATAGGGTTGAAGTGACTATAAAATCCTCGGATATTCACATCAGCAAAGGCAACTGACAAACCCGAAAAGCTTAACTTTCAAAAGAGCGGTTAAGATTGCATCAGAGGGGATCGAATTGAGCGGAAGTCATAAAAGCCCGGTAAGAGTCTGCGTAGTCTTTACTTGTAATGAGCCCGGTAGAGCTGGGTGGCCATACATAAATTATGATTGTGATGGAAGAGCCGAGAGATTAATGGAGATTCTACGCATGGGCCTTCCAGACTTCGAGTTTACACATTACGTATTCCGCTATAAGGAGGAAGTCGACGGAATTGACTTGGAAAGATTCGATGGCATAGTTGTTTACATGATAAGTGGAAATTGGAGGGGGATAGCCGAGAGGATAATCGAGATGAGAAGACCCACGATCCTAATAGATGACTTATATGGCGGCTCAGGTGGATTCTTAAGGGCACACTCAATTGCCAGAAAAAAGAACCTTCCAGTCGTCGGAGTCTCCTCATCAAACATGAATGATGCAATAGAAGCGATTAGGCTTTTAGGAGTCATAAAGATGCTTAGGAACTCGAGGATACTCGACATAACCGACAGGGACATATCCGGTATTTCAAGGGACATCAGAGATACATTCGGCATTGAAGTAATAAAAATGACCTCAGATGAGCTGAATGCATATTATGAAAAGACTGATGAGGCTGAGGCTGAAAAGATAGCAGATAAATGGATAAGAGAAGCGTTAAAGGTCGTTGAGCCCTCAAGAGAGGAGATCGTGAGATCCGCAAGGATTTATCTGGCAATAAAGGAAGCAATGCAAGATAATAACGCTGACGCCGTAACTATAGATTGCCTAAGCCTATGCTATGTGGGGAAGATCCCCGCCTACCCATGCCTTGCGCTATTTCAACTTAACAATGAGGGATCAACTGGTGTATGCGAAGCCGACCTAAACTCTACAATAACGCAGTTGATGATGAGATACCTGACTGGAAGGCCAGGCTATGTCTCTGATCCGGTAATCGATACGGCATCCAATCAGATAATATATGCTCATTGCGTAGCGTCAAATAGGGTTTATGGGCCGAATGGACTGAGCAACCCCTATATTATACGCTCACATTCAGAGGATAGAAAGGGCGCCTCAGTTCAGTCGCTTATGCCACTCGGCGAGACAGTGACCACATTGAGGATAAGCGTTGAGGCGAAGGCCATGTGCATCCATCAGGGCATAACGGTCGCGAATATCGAGGAGGACAGGGCTTGCCGCACGAAGCTAGCGGCAGAGACGGATGCGGAGAGGATACTTGAGAATTGGAATGTGGAGGCTGACTTCGGATGGCACAGAGTAACCTTTTATGGAGATTGGAGAAAGCAGGCAATAAATTTGGCGAGACTTCTCGGATTGAAGGTCATTGAGGAGGACAGGTGAGCTTGGATGAGAATTCGAGGGGAATAGTGAAGATCAAACCCGTCTATATCGGCTTATATCATTACCGTGAACGTTACGGAAGTGTCTGCTCTCCAGATGCTAAGGGAACCCCTCAAATCCCCAAGATAGGATCCCAAGAGATAATGGAGGAAGCCAAGAAGCTCATTAAAGAATTTAAGGAGAAGATTAGGCTTGATTTCGTTGAGGTTAAGGAGCCTTTCATCATAAGCAATCAAAGGGATCTGAGGCGGCTTCCAGAGATCCTCACCTACGATGATGATGCCCTGCTGGTGGGATCACTGGGTGTAAACCCATTGGAGATCTATACGCTGTCGCTTTATGGATTGCCAATAATAAGGGGAGAGACCACGGAGGATTTCATAAGAGCCTTAAGAGCGAAGAAGTTTTTGAGGCAAAGCAAATTTCTTTATATTGGCGAGATCCCATCCTTCTCGGCTCCTAATGGCCCATGGGACTTCTACGCGATCGAGAGAAGATTCGGGGTTAGAGTTAGACACATCGAGACAAACGAGTTTTACAGATACTACGATAGAATCCCGGATGACACCATGAAGAAGGAACTCGAGAAGTGGAGGGGAGACTTTGAGAGGATCCTAGAGCCGAGCGAGGAGGACTTGATGAATGCGGTTCGCGTGTATCTTACGCTGAGATACCTATGCGAAAGGGAAGACGCAAATGGAGTAACGATAAATTGCGGTCGATTCACCGAGGAAAGACCAGTCGTTCCATGCCTGGCCTTTGATAGGCTAATAGACGAGGGGGTAATGTGCGCATGTGAAGGAGACATCACAGCTATGCTCTCATCGCTGATGCTTCACGCCGTAACCTGCCAACCAGTTCTAATGGGAAACTTCGGCTATGAACCCGGCCGCTTCGAGGCTGAGGAGGGAGAAGTTACGATCGAGCATGACATAATACCATTATCCATGGCTTCAACGAAGTATACGATAAGGGATTATCATGGTAGGGGATTCGGGGTTACGGGATATGCTGATATCAAGGCCGGTGAGCCCATGACCCTTCTTAACATGGATTCCTCGCTGAATAAGATATTAGTCGTTGAGGGCTGGGTTAAGAGGAGCGAGGATGGAATTCACTGCCGCATAATAATCCACATGGATGTTAAAGGCGACGTTGAAAGGCTGCCAGACCTAATTGTAGGTTCACAGCACATATCCATGACTTATGGGCACTGGCTCAACGCCCTAAAGGAGACCGGTAAACTCTTAAATTTGGAGGTCCTACACCTCTGAGTGGCGGGGTGATCTGAAATGAAACTAATCGTGAAGCCGATATTAACATACCGTATCTATGAGAGGAAGGAGGCTACGAGCTGGCGGTCTTGGGGTGGAATACAAACGGAGGATGATATGGCCGAGGAGAGGATGAGAATAGAACGGGAGATCTCGGATCTATCAGCAAAGGCTGATTTCCCGCTTAGGATTTTGCCGCTCACAAGCATAAGGAGAACCGAGGAATTAAATGATGTCATGGATGAGATTGAATCCTCCGATGTTATACTTCTTTACGCAGCTGGAGGAAATGAGGAGCTCCTAAGACAAGTCCTCTCACACAAGCCGAGTATAATCTTTGTCCGGCATAGGTCGGGGCCAGTCTACCTGTGGTATGAGATTGCTCATCCAGCACTTATACGCCGAAGGACAGATGAGATCGCTCAGCCATGGATAGGATACGATGATGTCGTAGTCGATGATTATGGCGAGGTGATCTGGAGGTTAAGGGCATACTATGCATTGAAGAATACGATTGGAGCGAGGGTTATCTCGATTGGAGAACCCGGAGGATGGGGAGTGGGGGAGAAGGCCGTCTCGCTTGCACGCTTAAGATGGAACCTCGACATTAGGGTAGTCTCTTATGAGGAGCTAGGCCAGAGGATCAAAAAGGCTAAGGCAAATAAGGATTATATCGCGGAGGCTGAGAGACGAGCTGAAGAATACTTGGCTGAGGGCAACGTGTCACTGAAGACTGATCGGAGGTTCTTCGTGAACGCATTCATTCTCTATCGGATCTTCAAGGAGATACTTGAGGAGTTCGAGGCTAAGATACTCACGGTTAGGGGATGCATGTCCACGATAATGCCAATCGCAGAGACAACTGCATGCCTACCACTGAGCCTATTGAATGATGAGGGATACATAGCCTTCTGCGAATCCGACTTCGTGGCAATACCATCTGGGATTCTACTACACTACATTTCGGGGAAGCCAGTCTTCCTGAATGATCCGACATACCCGCATGATGGGATTGTCACGTTGGCTCACTGCACAGCTCCGAGGAGGATGGATGGAAGAAACCTCGAAGACGTTGAGATACTAACGCATTTCGAGTCCGATTATGGCGCGGCTCCAAAAGTGAAATTTAGAAGTGGACAGGAAGTGACTGTTATAGTTCCAGACTTCAATGAGGAGATATGGATGGGCTTTAAGGGCAGGATCATAGACAACCCATACTTTCCAATATGCCGATCTCAAGTCGACATCGAGATAGAGGGAGATTGGAGGGAATTGCTGAAGGAGATGAGAGGATTCCATTGGATGATGTCATACGGAGATTACTTAAGGGAGATCGGCTATGCCCTCAGCAAGGTCGGCATAAAATGGAAGGTTATTCAATAGAGCGACTCTCCCTCCATCTCCCAGCCATCTTTAAAAGTTCTCGATGATCATATCGAGCTAAAGCTCAAACTCCGCGGGAAGCCTATTGACCTCAAAAGTAATGACCCTCATCAATTATGAGCATCTCGTTTAGACCTCAAATAGCGGATCATCCTTCTTCAATACCTAACTGGCAGATCCCTTCTCCACGAAGCATCTCTCCCTGCGTCCCTTATTTCTGTCCCCTCATCCATTCTCAATCTACGATTAAGCGGATATCCAAGCTTCCTCATCGCTGAGATCGGCCTTTCACTCATTATTCTCCATAAAGTAGATTAGACCTTCATGGCCTTCCATTCCAGCGGATCTCCATAAGATCTCCTAAGACGCCTCAGAGATTCAGAGATGCCTCGTTATTCTAGGCTCAAGCATCCTCCTTGGCATCGCTCCGACAATCCGATCTACAAGCCTTCCATTCTTGAATATGAGCAGGGTTGGTATGCTCATTATGCCATACTCCATGGCAACCCTTGGATTCTCATCTACATTCAGCTTCCCAAATGCTATCTTCCCGACGTAATCACGTGCTATCTCCTCTATTATTGGAGATAGAATACGGCATGGACCGCACCAGGGAGCCCAACAGTCAATGACGACGAGAGGATACTTCTGAATGAATTCTTTGAATGTCATGTCTGAGAGGTTCACCGGCCTATCTGGGAAGGATATCTGCTTTTCTGATCCTCCGCTGAGCCTTCGTCTAAGCATCTCCCTGAGCTTCTTCGTTTTGATCCTTTCGAGCTCCTTGTCTTCCTCCTCAGCCATCTCGCCTCGCCCCGAAGAATATCATGAAACAGTAATATTTGAATCTTAATTACTTCTCTCTGTGGGTTATAGCATTTGTTGGACAATTCTTTTCGCAATCCAAGCACATCGCACACTGGTTTGGGTCTACAACTATGGGCATATCATCAAGCCAATCGAGAACTCCGTAGCTGCAGGCTTTGACGCATTCCCTACATCCAATGCACAGATCATAATTTATTCTTATCTCAACTACCATTTTGCCGCTAATAAAATGCCACAGACATGGATAAGCTTTATGCTCGAAACGTAAACTTATAGAGCGAACAAATAAACTTTAGACATTTTTAGGTAAATTGGGCAGATGGATCGTATATTATCCGCTCTGAACTAGCCTTTATAGTAGTAGGGTCTTTTGATGTATCCGAATGCCTCAGTTGCTGCGATGATTGCCTGTCCAACGGCCGTTCCGATCTGTTTTATTGGGCATGCTGTTACGTCTCCAGCTGCAAATACACCCTCAACGTTCGTTCTCTGATGAGCATCGACTATTATGTATCCTTTTTCATCTACTCTTATGCCTGCTTCCTCTGCGAATTTGCTGTTCGGTTCTTCGCCAACTTGAATGAAGACTCCATCAACATCCAATTCGCTAATCTCGCCTGTCTCATTATTGAGGAGAATTATCTTCTCTACTTTCGATTCCCCCTTAATCTCCTTCACGACGGTATTCCATATTATCTCCACGTTTCTCTCCCTTAGATTATCAAGGAGAATCTTCTCTGCCCTTAATTGATCTCGCCTATGAATAAGCTTTACATTAGAGGCTAAGTTTGATAGGTATATGGCGGATACGGCTGCCGAGTTGCCTCCGCCTATAACGGCCACCCTTTTCCCCTTAAAGAGCGGGCCGTCGCATACAGCGCAATAGCTAACCCCTCTCCCCTGAAGCTCCTTCTCCCCCGGCACGCCAAGCCTCCTATGATGAGAGCCCGAGGCGATAATAATCGCCTCAGCCTTATAAACGGCCTTCTCCGTCTCGACGATTTTCTCGTCGCCGTGAAGATCTAACCTGACGACTCCCTCAAATTGATGTATCTTAACGCCCATCCTCTCAGCTTGCCTAAGCATCCTATCGACAAGCTCCATTCCACTTATCCCATCGGGGAAGCCCGGGTAATTCTCTATTATTGGAGCTAACGTCGCTTGTCCCCCCGGAATATTCTCTTCGAGAATCAATGTTTTCAGTCCGCTTCTTGAACCGTAGATCCCAGCCGTTAAGCCAGCGACTCCTCCGCCTATTATTATGAGCTCCCAGCGATCCATCTTGAATCCCAACAAAATTATGATCTGGCATGCTTAAACATTTCCTTCATGTCTACTTGAGGATGAAAAGGGCATTATTGGGATGATAGCATAAATATTCGGAATGCCAAGGAATAATCTGCAGATTGGGAGGGCTGAGTATCTTGTCAGTAAAGCCCATCTTAGCCGTTATTGGACATAAGAATAGCGGAAAGACCTCCCTAATCGAGGATTTGATTCGAAGTCTTCGAAGTGAGGGATTGAATGTTATGTCCGCTAAGCATGTCGATCTTAAGGGCTTCACGTTGGATCGAGAGCAAACCGATACTTGGAGACACTCTAGGGCGGGGGCTAACCCCGTAGTCTGCATCTCAGAATCTGAGATCGCAATTATACGTAAGGATGGAGAGGATGAATTCAGCATAAAGGACCTCACGGGATATGGCGGAGATGCCGATGTAATTCTGCTTGAGGGATTCTCAAGATGGATACTGAAGGATGAGAATGTAGGCAAGATCGTAATGGTGAGGGATAGATCCGAACTTAAAGAGTATTCGGAGAATATTAAGGGTCCTGTCTTAGCCTACTGCAGCTACCGTAAGGATCTGGTTGGGGAGGGATTAGTAGATGCTGAGGAAGAATTCAGCAGGATCCTATCTGCAGTTAAGGACTTCATATATGATAGAAGGAGACTCAATGATATTCTGAAGCAGCTCCCAGGCTTAAATTGTGGAAAGTGCGGATATAGGAGCTGTCTTGGGCTGGCGAGGGCTGTGATGAGCGGAAAAGCCTCAGTGGAGGATTGCGCAGTTAGGAGATCGAAGGAGAAGATTAAGGCGTCAATACTCATCGATGATAAAAGAATCCCAACGATTCCATATATTTCAGAACTCATAAGAAGAACCATTCTGGCTATGGTCTCGACGTTGAAGGGAGCGGACCTGCATGGAGACGAGTATGTTCAGATAAGGATATCGAGGAAGCCTATTAGAGAATAGAGAATCATTCCTTTGAGAGATCCCTGATTATCTGCTCCGCAACCCTCTTACCCGACAGGAGCATCCCGCCGAGAAGGGGACCCATCCTATGCAGGTTGTATATCTCGGAGACGCTCATTCCAGCGGCATACAACCCATCAATGATCTTTCCAGTGTAATCTACAACCTCCTCCTCTCCCCTCCAGACATCAAGCGATGATACGCCAGGAACCTCAACTCCAAGCCATGGACATCTCTTCGCAAGTATCTTCACGACATCAGTGTCATGTCCAGTCGAGTCGACAACAGCTTTAGACTCCAAGAATAATGGGTCAACATGCCATTCAGCCTCGATTATGGGCGTAAAGTTTATCACGACCCCTCTCACCCTCACCGTTCTTCTTCCAGTCCTCTTGATTAAGAGATCCTCAACGACTACTCCAGGCCAGATTGACGCTCCAGCCTCAAGCGCCCTCGCGGCCACCTTAACCATAGCCTCCGTTGGATCAACACTGTAAATTCCATCGGACAATTCGGTTAGTTCTACACCAGCGTTCCTCAGCATATCGGCGGCTTCTCCCTCCTCTACGAGAGCCGCTGGCAACAGCATTGCCCCTCCACGTATCCCCCCGCCGATCCCAAGCATTCTCTCAATGACCAGAACCTTCAGTCCCGTCTTTGATAGGTGCCACGCAGCCGATAATCCGGAAGGCCCTGCACCTACGATTATCACATCTAATTTTGAGTATGAGGATAGCCTCTTTAGGGCTGCCTCCATGAGCAGCCTCGCCAAGTCACCCTCGGCATAGAGGCCCATCAGTTTCCTGAACATTATGACCATCCCAATCTGATCGTACGGTAATGCCATTTAAAGATTCCCTTAACCTAGATCCTTCAGTAAATATTAGACTTCTATTACACATCCAGCGGAGCATCTTCTGCTCGAATTCGGATATAACGCGAGGATCTCCTCCTTTCTCATTGTGCAGTGGCATGGAACTATCAGTTCTGCGTCACGTAGAATCTCGAGCTTGCTGAATGAGTGGAAGCCTCCTATCACGCCGTGGATCCTGCCCAACTCAGATGCAACCTTTAATATCTTGTCTAATCCCGGATGGGAGCATCCGGTAATCACGGATACACCCCTGCTCGTCCTTACGATTAAGGATTGCTCCTTGATGAGGAAGCCCAGCTCGCCCGTCGTGAATATATCATCATCGATCTTCTCCAGTCTTTTAGCCTCCCTTAAATTGACATTTCCAAAGGACGAAAGCTTACGTTTAAAGGAATTTGAGAATGACTTTAGAATGTAGACATCAACATCTCCAAGCGACCCTAGGATCTGATAGCCTCCAACGTGATCCCAGTGTTCATGGGAGAGGACAACCCATCTTATCTTGCTGAGATCAACATTTAGCATATTCACGTTGAAACGTAGAGTTTCCACGTCAGCTCCAAAGTCAAAGAGTAATTCTTCATTGACGAGACATGAGAATCCCCATCCGCTCTTGAGCCTTCCACTAGCCTCATTATCATAGAGAATCCTCAGTTGCATAGATATTCCTCACGGATAATTCATCATAAACCAATAAATGCTTTATTCTAATTCAACATCGAAACGTCAACGATTCATTCAAGTTAGATTATAATCACCTTTTCTAGGCTTATGAAAAAAATAAAATAGGCGCTCCGCGTTTCTTATTTTATTTAGATTAGGATCGTGTGGTCGTTGACCAAAAAGGAGTTTCTCGTTAAGATTGGGGAGCTCAAAACTGATATAGGCATTCTAAAAAATCTCGAATTATCAGTTGGGAAGATCATAGAGGAGACTTGGGAGGAAAAGCCGGGGCCAACACCGTTCCCATCGATAACCGACCTGAGGGAATGGGACTTCAAACTCCTCAGGAGATACAGGCCCTTCTACATGCCCTTCTGTGATGTATGCTGCTTATGCACCTTCGGGAAATGCGACTTGACAGGTGATAAACGCGGAGCCTGCGGCTTAAACATGGCCGCTCAGCAGTCACGTATAGTTCTCCTCGCCTGCTGCATCGGAGCGGCTACGCACATTGCACATGCGAGGCATCTCGTCGAGCATCTAATTGAGAAGTTCGGCCGCGACCATCCCATAGATGTCGGCGGAGTTAATGTTGAGGTTGAGGCTCCCGTGACGAGGCTTGTCTGCGGAGTGAGGCCTAGAAAGTTAGGCGACTTAGAGGATGTCCTAGATTATCTTGAGGGGCAGGTTACACATTTACTCTCGGCAACTCATACTGGCCAGGAAGGAAGCAACCTTGACTTTGAATCTAAGGTTCTCCACGCAGGGATGATTGATCAGGTTGGGATGGAAATAGCGGATATAGCGCAGATATCAGCCTATAACTTTCCAAAGGCGGATCCAGATGCTCCCCTCGTGAATATAGGTCTAGGAGTTGTAAACGCATCTAAACCGGTTATCATGGTTATCGGCCATAACGTTCCCCCAGCAGTTGAGATAGTTGATTATCTGCAGGAAACTGGGCTGCACGACATGGTTGAAGTTACGGGCTTATGCTGCACAGCAATAGATATCACACGGTATGACCCAAAAGCTAAGATTGTAGGGCCAATATCATGGCAGCTCAGATACATCAGAAGCGGAATACCGGACGTGATAGTTGTTGATGAACAATGCATACGCGCCGACTCCCTAATAGAGGCTCAGAAGATAAAGGCCCCGCTCATCGCCGCAAGCCCAAAGAATTGCCTCGGTCTGC
>Ga0190363_1002644_pt1 | contig 10131 bp, 8 predicted proteins | sample 48721867_MG_FD_161272 | JGI IMG/M metagenome (GOLD analysis project Ga0190363, IMG submission 161272) | Hydrothermal vent microbial mat bacterial communities from Southern Trench, Guaymas Basin, Mexico - 4872-18-6-7_MG | ecosystem: Environmental > Aquatic > Marine > Hydrothermal vents > Microbial...
AAACATGTACTATAAACTTAACAATAAATGCATATGATCTAAGTGGTATTGTTGAAACATATTTCGTAATTAATGGATCTAAGTATCCGTTTAATTTAAATCATACACTATCATTAAATCTGGATAACGGTATTTGGAAGGGATACATTATTGTAGAAGATAGAGTTGGTAATATATTTAATAAGTCAATCACTTTAGTTATTGATGATGAGGCTCCATATATAAAAATTACATACTCATTGTCTAATGTAAGCAATGGTTATGAACTAGATCTAATTGTATATGTAGGAGACAATATATCTGGTTTGCATAAGGTGAATATACTTATCAACAAGGAAAAGATCCTTGAAAAAGAATATAGTGGTGAAAAGGAGGATATTCTAACATTTAAAAGGATCCTGAGACATAGACAAGAACTAGTGATCTACGTCAAGGCCTATGATAATTTAGGCAATATAGGTAATTATACATATTATATAGAATTAGGAAAAACTCTTGAAAAGCCAAGCACTCCATCAAGTACGACATCAATAGGCTCTGAAGCCTTCACTTACCCGATAATGATTATAGGCCTAATAATCCTCGTCTTAGCTATGTTAATAATCATATACTGGAAAACCAAAACAAGAAAAACCAGATAACAGAATAAAATAATGGGGAGCAGCCCCGCCAACCACCAACGGGCCCCGAAAGGGGGTCTGAGGAAACACCACACACCCCACGGCACCACGGCCCCGAAAGGGGCACGGCGAGTAGCCGTGGCAACGGCACAGAAACGACACGGCCACCCCCGGATGGCTATGAGGCGGCGTGGGTCCTCCGGCAACGGAGGGCCAGATAACCCGCTGATGGACGGCGGGTGGATGCGTTGAAACGGCCGGTCCCGTGGGGTGCAAGGCCTTGTTTTCCGGGATGAGTCGCCGTGTGATCCGGGAGGTTGGCCGCTTAGTCGAATGTGGCTAGTACTGAATGTGGGTTATGGCGGGGCTGCTCCTCTTCTAAGATACTTTGTATATAATTTTTATTTAGTTTCTTAGGCTTAAGATCTAGGTTACTACTCTTTCTTAACTTCATTCTATTTTTAGATTTTTATAGTACTTGAGAATTTCAGGATTATTTATCAAGATCAACATATTGATGTCTATCATTACACCAATATAATATTAGGTTAATATAATGTATTGAGATCCAAATATCTCTAATAATAATCAAGTAGCTAATATATCAGTCACTCTATACATCCAAATAAGGTGTTCAAGAAATAAGGAATTAACTTCCTAGACCCCAGGACTTCCACTGCAAGACTATACTAATATTGATAGATAAAAAAAGTATAGAAATAAGGAAAGATCATGTAGAAATCGAGTCAAAAATACTAGTTTATACAAACTATCTATAAATAAGGTAGTGTATAAATTAGAACCATAATTTCCATAAGAAATACAGGGGTTCATCCTCCTAACGTGAAGTTTATGAATTTATATGAAGAACTGGAATAATAATTTTCTCCAGTGGAAATGGAGGCTCTATTAACTCCCCGGTTAACAATGGAACCTGAATAATAGAAATGACCACTAGGCTCCATTGTTAACCCCCCAGTTTACCAGGTTTGCTGCAACTGAAGATTTCATGGGCTCTGTCCGGGGTTTGGAGGCGAAAACAGAGAGTTTAACCCCCCAGTTAACAATAGGCCTTATTTATGCAATAAATATGTATATAGTCTTATATAGATACATGGGTTTCTTAGCTAAGCATGGTTATTCGGGGGAGCTACATTTGTATTGGGTTAGGGTAAGTGATCTTGATAAGCTTGTGCGGAGGTTTAGGGAAAATGGGCTCTGTGTTGGTAGGCATTCCTATAGCTATAGGTTATTCTATAAAGGTAAGGTCGTTGCTGGACTCCATCTATACCCCGGATACCGTGAAGCTAGTTTAAGGCTTTACCGTGTACACCGGGATCTTGCTGAGGCTGTACGTGAACTAATTATCATGGTTATCCGAGATGTATTTCCAGACTATAAGATCGTGGTTAAATGGTACCCTCCTGGAAACCCATAATAGGATCTTGTATTATAATATGGATTCCCTCCCTATAATTATATATACATGTATATACAGTAATAAAAGATCTAAATAATAGATCTACTTGGTGCTTACATGTTATGAAGAAAACCCGGATAGGATTCCTCATAAACCCAATAGCTGGTATGGGTGGGCGTGTAGGGCTTAAGGGTACTGATGGTGATGCATACTATGAGGCCTTAAGGAGAGGTGCAGAACCAGTAGCTCCTAAGAGGGCCATGGAGTTCCTGGGGAAACTAGATCCCCGGACAATAAGATTATTGGTTGCACCGGGTCCTATGGGATGGTATATAGTGTCTAGAACAAGGGTTAGAGAAGCTGTGGAAGAGATCGTTGGGACGTTAACTGGGGAGTTAACATCAGCTGAAGATACCCGCAGAATATCGCGTGAAATGGTTGATAAAGGAATAGATCTACTTGTATTCGTTGGAGGCGATGGTACTGCTAAAGACATACTTGATGCTATTGATCAAAAGGTTCCTGTTCTCGGTATTCCCAGCGGTGTTAAGATGTATAGTAGTGTATTTGCTGTATCTCCAGAAGCTGCAGCTCGTGTTCTAGAGGCTTTTGTCCGGGGAGAGACTGTATTGGTTGAGGAAGAGGTACTAGATATTGATGAAGAAGCTTTTCGTAGAGATAAGCTGGTTGTAAAACTCTATGGTTATCTAAAGATCCCATATGTCCGGGGCCTTGTTCAGGCTAGTAAAGAGCCGAGTCTAGATGTTGCCGACGAAGTTGAGAACAGGATGGCTATAGCAAGATATGTTGTTGAGAACATGGAGCCTGATACACTCTATATCCTAGGCCCCGGATCAACTGTTAAAGCAATAGCTGATCAACTAGGCTTATCTAAGACTCTCCTGGGAGTTGATGCAGTCTATAATGGCGTGCTAGTTGGAAGAGATCTTGATGAAAAGGGTTTACTAGAGCTACTAGACAAATATCCAAAAGCTAAGATAATAGTATCACCTATAGGAGGCCAGGGATTTATATTCGGGCGTGGAAATCAACAGATATCTCCAGAGGTTATCCAGAGAGTTGGTGGTAAGAGGAATATCATTGTAATAGCCACTCATAGAAAGATCAGAGGTATTGATGTACTACGTGTAGATACAGGTGACCCCCGGATAGACGCCATGCTCCGTAACTATATACGTGTGATAATAGACTATAACGTGACTATTCTGAAGAAAATCGTCTAGATTAAAAGGTTCTATAATATATTTAACGTTTCCTTACCAGTTTATGAATAGATATAAATCTTTACATACGATCTTTAACTAAGCGAATTGAATACTAAACAATTAGTGTATCTTCTAATTAGTAAGATATACTGTTTCGAAAAAATATATTGTTTCAATACATAAATTTATAATGGTGTCTTATATGAGTATTTCACGTAAATCCTTAGCCATAGTCTTGATTACAACGTTTATCCTCCTAGGGGGATTCATTACAGTATCTTATAATCCAGGTATATGTATTGAGTTTAGACTCTATGAAGTAGTTGATGGGGAAATAGTCAATACTACGAGTGTACTAAGTAGACCAGATATTGTATTGAGTATAGAAGTTATTGCTATTGCTCCACCACAATATAGAGAAGACCTATTACTAGTACATAAAGCACATTATAAGGGATCTAATACCATATTCATACCTTCGGATAAACTATATGATGTAGCTAAAACCTGGATCACAATCTATAATTCCAGATCCGGTAACATTGAGAAAACGTACTCTGGATTAATACTAAGAGTATTCATATATGACGAAGATACAGGAGAACTCCTCTACCAACTATACGACTCAATATCCTATAGACCAATAGATATTGTTAAAGGAGAAACAATTAAATATACCGTTTATCTATCAAAGAACTCTCCTAAAGCCTCAAAAATAGAATCATCATACGTAAGCACATTCTCAATTACAAAACTAGCGACAGAAATAAGTCCTATGGATAGAGTAGACCATCCCCATTATTATAGAGAACTAGTCGCACAAATAAAGCCCGAGGATCTAGTCTCATCGCTTCCCAGTAGTTACTTTAATGAAGTAAATGGTAAATTGTACGTTAAGACACCTGTACTCATAGCATGGAACAAATACTCACTCAGTGGCTCGGTTAGTTCATCTATAAACCTTGGTATACAAGGGGCGGTCATAGGTGTTTATCCTACCCTTACTTCTGGAGAAATAATACCCAAGATAGAAAATGGAGTACTACCCGAAGTTACATTATGGAAGGGATCAGGCTTAACATGGGGTGGGGAAGGATACTATTATTATAGGAGTCAAGAACTTAATCCTAATGAACAGTGGTGGGCTTGGATATGGGCTAGACCAATATACAGTGTATATAGAGTTTATTACTGTGATGGTTACTATTGTGAATACAGTTATGACGATATTGATCATGTGATTACAGATATTTTGACAGAAGGCAATGGTATCGTTGGCGGAGAAAACTATGGTCTACCTGCTGAGGATATCATGTATAATTTTTACGATGGAACATATGAAGTAAGACTTGAAATAGATGGCACAGCTCTTGATAACGGTTATCTTGACCCTGGTGAAAGCATAGCATTTGAACAGATCTTTCAGTATTGTGATACGTGTGGAGCTGATTTTGAGGTAGGAATTCCTGTAGGAGCTTTTGCTGCTATTGCTATATGTGCGGCTTTAGGCTTACCTACTGGTGGTTTATCATGTACTACTGCCGTGGCTTTCGCATCCGCTTTTGCAATTACTATATCAGCTGAGGGTCCATCCGTATACATCAGTGGCGGTGCAGAGAACGAAGGCGATGATCCCGATTATCCCGGGGATTATAATGTTTATGAAGTGGTTTATGTGAGAATTAGTAGTTACCAGTATAAAGTTGATCCTCCATGGTGGTGTTTCTGGTGCGGTCCATGCTATTATAACGTACCTGCGGGAATATACTTTGAGTTCAGATAGATTATTTTATACTACTTTTTAATTAGGAATATTCTATTTGGATATCTACTCATGATTTAATGAGAATGTTTTTCTTAGTAGAACATTGTGATAGATTCTACTTACTTATTTTTACTAAAATATAGTCTATGAAATAGTTTTTTCTGCTCAATTGCAAGCATTCTTAGTCCATAGTATAGTCTCCAGTCCTTAACCACAATAGGTTTTCCATGGACCAAGGCCCTATTTAATATGGAATCTAGAGCGTGATTTAATACAACTATATCGACTGGTAAACCTATTTCTATGGAAAGCCTTCTACCAAGATCCTCTACATATCCATAGTCCTCAATAATATCTCTTGGATCACGTAAGTATACTGCTACATCGACATCCCTAGTGAAACTAGAATCAATAAAGCCTCCGAAAACAATTGCTATTAGAATACGCCTTTCTCTTCTAAGTCTCCTTCTCAGGGTCTCTAGTACTCTTCTCTTAAGATCTTCTGTGACATGAAATAACTTCTTACCCTTCAATATATCTATGGATTCCATTAATAGCCCTCCTAATAACTTCTAATCCATTACCTCGTGTTTCCCTTATTATCCTATTATCATCTACCTCCCAATACCTATGTACTAGTAAATTCCTTAATCTAGCTAGCCTTACAAGACCATTAGCCACATATTCATCAAGTACACCAGCATTATGGAAAAACCTCATAGCCTCGATATATCCCTCCAATGGATAATCCATGGTACGGGCTATACGGTGTGCAATAAGAGCTAAAGACTCAACGATCTCAATGATAGCGTATCTTAAAGCATACTTATCATCTATTCTTACTCTACGCTTTCTTACAATCCTTTCTATAACATCTAGTGAAACCTTGACTTCATGGAGAAGCTTCTTGATAAAAAATATATCGTCATTATTAAGGCTAGTCCTCAATATGCAACACCCTAGCAGATGGACCCAACTGAAAATAACCACATTAAATAGGGACTAGTTTAATGCTTACGTTTCTTTAGATACTCAATATATTGCTCTGGGGTCATTAGCTTATTATACTCGTCTGGATCTTTGATCTCTAGAACAGCTATCCATCCATCACCATATGGATCTGTATTTAGTAGTTCTGGTTCATCTAATAGCCTCTCGTTAGCCTCTACAATCTTCCCAGATATAGGTGAATATACGTCGCCAGTAGCCTTAACTGATTCAAGAGTAGCTACTACATCACCCTTACTTACCTCTGAATCAATCTCTGGAAGCTCTACCCCAATAATATCCCGGAGCTCCTTCTGAGCATAATCTGTTATACCTATTCTAACGCGATTGCCTTCCTCAAGCTTAGCCCATTCATCGGTCTTAGTATACTTGCGATCATCCATGACAATATATTTCTTGTTACCAATCTGAACTTCTATTTTAGTCAAGGTCTAATCACCACAAGACTAGATACTAGAATCTTATATAAACAGTTTTCTCCTTACGTATAGTAACCTGATTATTTTTAAAAGAAACATTACTTGCTTATGAAGGGGAAATCAGCGATCTTACCACTATAGAGCTTACCCCGGACCTCAATATCGACTGGTTCACCGAATAATGCATACCGTGAATCTATATAGGCTTGGGCAATACCTCGTTTAAGTACAGGCGAAAATGAACCACTAGTAATCCATCCAACAAAGACACCCTCAATAAATAACCTGTAGCCCTGCCTAGGTATTATACGGGCAAACTTCTTCTTCATCTTAATACCTACACGTATCCACCGAACACCTTCTTTCCTACATGTCCTTAAAGCCTCCTCACCAACAAACCCGTGTTTACCCCAATCAATAGCTCCAAGGCCATACCTTAGGCTTAAAGCACAGGGAAACTTTAATGGATCCTCTCCATACTCGTGTTCACCTAGTACAAACCCCATCTCCATACGGAGACTATCCCTTGCAATAACACCACAAGGTTTAACACCTTTCTCAATAAGCTTCTCCATGAGAGCCTGTATAGCTTTTGACTCTCCCCAAATCTCAAAACCATCTTCACCAGTCCAACCACTACGGCTTACTAGATAATACTTTGATCCAGCAATTTCTTCATTCATTCTAAACTCCAAGATCCTAAGATCACTAGCCCATGAAGCACCAAGAGACTCCATAATCTCAGGAGCTTTAGGTCCTTGTAAAGCAATCATTGCATACTTAAAAGTAAGATCCTCTACTTCTACTCTATACTTCCTAGACTCTATAATCTCCCTGAAATAATTGATCATTTTCTCACGATAGGGTGCATTAGTTACTACAAGCCAATCCTCATCACTAATCCTATACAGCATTTCATCATCCTTAACACGGGCCCATTGATTAAGGGCTAGTGTTGGACCGCTAAGGAAGAACTCCTTAGTCTTCTCAAGATCTCTTGTATATACATACTGTATGAAGGATATAACGTCAGAACCCTTAAGCCTTAAACGACCCATATGACTTACATCAAAGAACCCGACATTCCTCCGGACAGCCATATGCTCTTCAATCGAGCTAGTATACTTCATGGGTACAATCCATCCACCAAACTCACCAGTATCAGCTCCAAGTTTCTCGACATGGTAATCCAATAAGAGTGTTCTAAGCATGTGCCTATCACCACTTATTCATGATAGTATGCCTATACTAAAATTCTTATTTACTAAGGTACGTATACTTCATAGCCCCATGATCTTGAAAGGGCTTCTCAATATTTAACATATTGTTTTTATTCCTCAAAAACTTATCCATATTAATTGGTGTTTTAGACTTTGGTTAAGCATCCATGGCTACCCAATTCTCCTAGAGAGATTAAGGAGGAAATGCTTAAGAGAATAGGTGTTAATGATGTTGCGGAATTATTTAGGGATATACCAGATAAGGCTTGTGTAAGGAATTGGGATAATTTAAAAATAGGTCTTGGAAGGCCCTTGTCTGAGATCGAGGTTAGAAAATTTGTTGATGAAAGGCTTAGTCGGAACAGAGTCTTTAAGAATCCACCGCCGTTCCTTGGAGCTGGTGCATGGCCTCACTATGTACCCGCTGTTGTCAAGTATATTGTATCACGTGGTGAATTCCTTACAGCCTATACACCTTATCAGGCTGAAGCTAGCTATGGATTAATGCAGGCATTGTTTGAATATCAGAGTCTTATGGCTGAGTTATTGGAGATGGAGGTTGTTAACGCTAGTATGTATGATTGGGGCTCTGCTCTTGCAGAAGCTATTCTCATGGCTGTGAGAATTGTCCGGAAGACTGGCAAGGTATTAGTGCCTTCTACAATGAACCCATTTCATAAAAAGGTTTTAGAGACATATACTTGGCCTAAAGATATAGTTATTGAAGAGGTAGAGCATGACCCTGATAAGGGTACAATGGATCTAGAGGATCTTAAGAATAAGCTCTCTAGAGGAGATGTAATAGCAGTCTATATTGAGAACCCTAGCTTCCTAGGATTTATTGAAGAGAATGCAAAGGATATAGGCGAAATAACCCATGATCACAAAGCCATATACATTATAGGCATTGATCCATTAAGTCTCGGGCTTTTAGAAGCACCTGGGAATCTTGAAGCCGATATTGCTATTGGCGAAGGACAACCCCTTGGACTAGGCCTTAACTATGGAGGTCCATACTTAGGCATTTTCGCTACAAGGTTTAAAATGAAGTACGTAAGGCAAATGCCTGGAAGAATCATTGGTTTAACAACAACGGTTGATGGTAAGCAAAGAGCTTTCTCTATGATTCTACAGACTCGCGAACAACATATTCGTAGAGAGAAGGCTACTAGCAATATATGTACTAATGAGGCATTATGTGCTGTTGCAGCTGCTGTCTACCTAGCTCTTCTCGGTAAGGAGGGTATTAGGAAACTAGGTGAATTAATATACTATAGGTCGCATTACGCAGTATACAAGCTTTCAAAGATCAATGGTATAGTTGCTCCTAGATATAATGCTGATTTCTTTAAAGAATTTGTTGTAGACTTCAACAATACTGGTTTAGAATACAGTATCATACATGAGGAGTTGTTAAAGAGGGGGATACATGGAGGTCTTTATCTAAAACCATACTTTCCATGGCTTGGTGAATCAGCACTATACTGTGTTACTGAGTTACATACTAAGCAGGGTATAGATCTATTGGCAAAGGCGTTAGAGGAAATAGTCTCTGGGAGGTGATCATGTTTGTATAGACAAGCTAAATGGCCTGAGCCACTAATATTTGAACTTAGTAAACCAGGTAGAATAGGATTCCTTGTCCCAGATCCAGAGCCCGAGATCAAGGAGATTATTGGAAATATAAAGATACCTGAAAAGATACGTAGGAAAAGTCCCCCAGAGCTTCCAATGGTTTCCGAGGTTGAAGTTTTAAGACATTACATTAACCTTACTCAGATGAGCTATGGAGTCGATAATGGTCCTGTACCACTTGGATCATGTACTATGAAATATAATCCAAGAATAGGCCTTGAAATAGCAAGTGATGAGAGGATTACATGGCTGCATCCCTTACAAGATGAGAGAACTATACAGGGTCTATTAGAGATACTATATCTATTACAACAATGGCTGGCAGAAATAACTGGTATGGATGCATGCTCTCTACATCCGGCGGCTGGTGCTCATGGAGAACTAGCTGGCGTACTGATCATACGTAAATATCATGAATTACGTGGACAACTAGATCGTAAGAAGGAGATCATAATACCTGATTCGGCTCATGGCACAAACCCTGCTAGCTCTTCAATGGCTGGTTTCCGTGTTATAGAGATACCTTCTAACGAGGATGGGAATATTGATATGGATGCATTTTATGAAGCATTATCTGACTCTACAGCTGGTCTTATGATAACTAATCCTAGTACATTAGGATTATTTGAAGAGCATATACTAGAGATTGCCAAGGCAATCCATGAAGTCGATGGACTATTGTATTATGATGGTGCTAACCTAAATGGGATAATGGGTTATACAAGGCCTGGAGACATGGGGTTCGATATAGCCCATATAAATATCCATAAGACATTCTCAGCACCTCACGGTGGTGGAGGTCCGGGGGCTGGACCAGT
>Ga0190363_1002646_pt1 | contig 10119 bp, 9 predicted proteins | sample 48721867_MG_FD_161272 | JGI IMG/M metagenome (GOLD analysis project Ga0190363, IMG submission 161272) | Hydrothermal vent microbial mat bacterial communities from Southern Trench, Guaymas Basin, Mexico - 4872-18-6-7_MG | ecosystem: Environmental > Aquatic > Marine > Hydrothermal vents > Microbial...
ATATAAGGGCCCCGATTAGCTGGTCTTTACTCGCCAAGGCTCACACCTCAGACATTGCGCATATCATTTAAACCTAAAGGGAAGTTATATATAGCTTATAGCTACGCTTGACATTCCTTTCCATCGGGAGGAGAGCGATTATTCCTTAGGACCTAGCTGAAGCTCGAATGGAAGCATTTTAATAAGCGTTAAACACCTGGAAGCATGTGATGAAGAGACTTTCAACGGGCGTGAAGAAGCTCGATGAACTACTGGCTGGAGGGATACCCCAGGGGTTCTTCGTAGCGCTTACAGGTATGCCAGGTACTGGAAAGACGATAGCATGTCTACACTTCATCTGGGCAGGCCTTAAGGAGGGGGAGAGGTGCATATACGTTACGACGGAAGAAAGCCGGGAGAGTATAGTCAGACAGGCCGAGCAGTTTCATATGGATTTCAGGAGTGCGCTTGAAGAGGATAAGTTAGTGATAATAGATGCCCTAATGAGGGAAAAGGAGGACGAGTGGAGTTTAAAGGAGGTTTCAATCGAGGAGATGATAAATAAGGTCATATCAGCGAAGAGGCTTCTAAGGAAGAATGTCACGAGGCTCGTTATAGACTCCATGAGCGCATTCTGGCTTAGGGCTCCAGCTAAGGCCAGGGAGGAGAGTTATGTCGTTAAGAGAATTCTAAATAAATGGCATTTCACGATATATGCCACTTCGCAGTATGCTATAACCACAGGCGCTGCCTTTGGATGGGGCGTTGAGCACATAGCTGACGGTATAATACACTTCAGGAGGAGGCTAGTTAATGGTATGCTAAGGAGGTATATAGTAATAGAGAAGATGAGGCAGACACCGCATGATCTTCGAGCGTGGGAGATAGATATCATTGATGGAGTAGGCCTGATGCTTCGCAGGCCCTTGGCTAGAAGGATCGAGGACGAAGTCTTGCCTGAGGAAGTGATGAGAAGAATTAAGAGGAATATTAAGAGCGAGACACGAGATGATCTCGTGTGGTAGCAGGGAGGGCTCATGATGAAATGTTCAGCCGCGCCTTAGCTACCTTTAGGAGCATGTTTGAGGGGAAGAAAGGGCAAGCTTGGATTAAGCGTTGTGTGAGGAGATTACCTTCTGTAAGGCGTCTCTCGGTTTCACCTATCATGGAGTTCTGGGTCGTGAAAGGGGATCCCTCGTTAGGGGATAGGAGGCGAACGTACATAGTTACCTATGACAAGAAACGGAGGACATACACGTGTTCTTGTTATGAGGCCATCAGAAAATACTCTAGCTGGAGACGTAGGAGGACGTGCACTCATGTTGGTGCGGTGATACTTTACAAATTAATCAATCGCGAAGGCTAAATACTCTCATAAATTTATGAAAATATTGTTAATGAAAAACATTCATGGGCTTCCGGTCCGTGTTGTTTTTGTAATTCTATAGCCTAAGTTCCTCCTCGTAATTGGGTCTGCGGATTACATTCCTCTTGAATATCTCTTCTTCGAGCTCGTTTAGGCGTTCGAGCATTATCTTCCTCTCTATGCTAGCTACAAGGTATCGCGTTTGTACTACGACATCTGGGTTTACGCTAACGCTATCTATGCCGTGCCGTACGAGGAATTCAGTAAACTCGGGATAGACGCTAGGCGCCTGTCCACATATGCTCACGGTTCTGCCGTACCTATGGGCCACTCTTATCAGATGAGCTATGGCCCTCCTGACAGCGGGATCTCGTTCATCAAAGTAACGTGAATCTATGGCTGGTAGTATCTGGCTATCCCTATCTGTGCCGAGGATTAACTGTGTTAAGTCATTGCTACCGATGCTGAACCCGTCACAGAGTTTGCTGAACTCATCTGCCAAGAAGATGATCGATGGAACTTCTGCCATGAACCATACCTTAAAGTCCCTTCCTCTCCTTAGGCCCTCTTCCTTTAATAACTCATTAAATCTCTCGGCCTCCCATATGGTCCTCACGAAGGGTGCCATTACCCATACGTTCTTTAATCCGTATTCCTCCCTAACCCTTACTATGGCCTGGCATTCAAGCCTGAACGCCTTCTCATACTGCTTGGATATGTATCGGCTAACGCCCCTCCAACCGAGCATCGGGTTATCTTCATGCGGCTCGTATTTCTCGCCGCCAACCAGCTGTCTGTACTCATTGGTCTTGAAGTCAGAGAACCTGACCACTACAGGTCTCGGGTAAATGGCCCTTGCTACAGTCGCTACGCCCTCGCTTAGCTTATCAACGAACTTCTTCTCGTTACCTGTCTCTATCAGGTAAAGCGGGTGCTCACCTATGTATGAGGCCATTATGAACTCTATTCTCATGAGCCCTATGCCATCGAAGGGTAGGTTCTTGTAATCCTCGATCTTCTCAGGAACGCCCAGGTTCATGTAGATCTTAGTACCGGTCGGTGGCTTGTATATAAGCTCTATAGCCGGGAGCTCTACCTTTCTCTCCTTTTCCCTCTCAGCAGGCTTGGCGTATTCCTCTAAGATTCCTTCATAGACCACACCAGCTTTAGCGTCCACGGTATAGTCCTTTCCTGTCTGTAAGACCTTCGTGGCATTTCCCGTGCCCACAATGCATGGTATACCGAGCTCTCTGCTTACTATCGCCGCGTGACAGGTCATCCCACCTTCATCCGTGATTATCGCTGAGGCTATCCTCATGTAGGGTACCCAATCAGGATTCGTCATCCTAGTGACAAGGATGTCCCCTTCCTGCATTAACTTACTAGCCTCTTCGGTCGTAAGCGCTACCTTAGCTTTACCCCACGCTATTCCTGGGCTCGCGGGAAGCCCCTTTACTACGACTTTCCTCTCCGCGGTTACAGTTACTGCCGCCTTCTCAGCTTTAGCCTCTTCAGCCTTCGCCTTCCTAACGCTCCACACGGTCTCAGGCCTAGCCTGTACTATGAGAACGCTATCTGGAAATGGCAAATCCTTGTCTATGGCCCACTCTATGTCCATATGCCGCCCGTAGTGCTCCTGAATTCTAACAGCTAACTTGGCCAGCTCTAAGATCTCCTCATCAGTAAGGCTTGGCTTATTACGAAGCTCCTCAGGAACTTCCGCCTCTTTGGTCTCACTAGTGTTGGGATCCCTTATGGTCCAAACGCGCTTCTCGTTAATCCTGCGCTCTACTATCTGTAATGTACTCTTGTCAACTACGAATTCATCAGGAGTAACTGCTCCGCTAACGACCGATTCGCCGAAGCCCCAGTTAGACTCTATTACTATCTTGCTCTCATCACCAGTTACCGGGTGTAACGTGAACATGACACCAGCTGCCTTCGCGTTGACCATCTTTTGAACCGCTACGCTGATGAGCACTCTTTCGTGCTTAAACCCCTTCTGCTCCCTGTAGAATATGGCACGTGGTGTGAAGAGGCTCGACCAGCACTTCCTCACTTTTTCTACGACTTCATCTTCACCAACGACGTTTAGGTATGTCTCCTGCTGCCCAGCAAAGCTAGCATCAGGGAGGTCCTCCGCTGTAGCGCTTGACCTTACCGCAACAGGCAACTTTGCCTCCTTGAGTCCAACTCTATTGCATAGCTCCACATAAGCCTCACGAATTGCCTTCTCTATATCCTTTGGCATTTCAGTGCTTTCTATTAAAGCACGTATACGCCTGCTAGCCTCCTGGTATTCCTCGGGCTTCTTCTCCTTTACGACATCACTAATGATTTTATAGATTTCGTCCTTTATCCCCGTCTCCTCTATAAAGCGCTTATAAGCATAGGCAGTGACAGCGAAGCCAGGGGGAACGGGAATCCCAGCGTTAATCATCTCGCCCAAGTTTGCGTTCTTACCACCTACAAGCGGTACGTCCTCCTTTCTGAGCTCCTCGAACCATAAGATCAAAGCCGTTTGCTTATCGACCATGTGAAGCACCCCTAAGTGTTACCATGTTTGGGTACAGCATTACTTATAAAAAGGTTACGCACTTGAAGGAGGGGAACCGTAAACACGATTAGCCCAATGACCCCCGAAACTTATAAGAGGACCTCAATCCTAAAAATAAGGATAGTGATGAAGGTGCAGCCGTACGACCGATGGACCGGGCCGGGATGAGTTGAATAACCCGGGCTGAGAGACAGATACTCCCTCTATCTATCATAACTCTAATAGTTTTATCCCCTTTTGAGGCAGAAGATGCGAGTCCAGGAATGCCTCAGCGTATTTAACGCCTATGAGGAAGCCCCTAGCCTTAGCTAAGCCCTCGATGTAGTCTAATATCCCAGGTAGAACCTCCAGCTGAGATCTGAAGGCTTGCATGGCCTCTAGTTTCTTATGGAAGGTCTCGGTGATATCGACCACGTGTGATGGATGAGTGAATGGCTCCGTGACCTCGTAGAAGAATAGGGCAGGCGTATACCATGGCTTCCCTAGATCCGCGAGGACATTCTCAGCGGCTTTCCATCGCGCCTCCTCCGCTAGAGCAGAGACAGCACGATGATCTCTATGCTTATCCTCATAAAAATGTGTGAAGATCGCTATAGGCCTATACTCGCGAATTATTTTAACTACCCTTTGATAGGTAGCTCTGTCATTAACGACGCCTTGTACAGCGAGACCTAGGCCTATGCGTTTCCTTATGCCTAAGATCTCATCCGCCTTTAAGGCCTCATCACGGCGCATCATGGCTATTGATCCACGCCATTCAGCCCTTGCATATCCACTATCCTCCCATTCCCCTGTCTCGCTCCAGCAGAACGTGATAACTATGACTTCATACCCTATTTCGGCTAACCTAGCTATGGTACCACCTAGGCCTATGGTCTCATCGTCAGAATGTGCGCCGAAAACCAGTATGCGATCACCCATTATAAATCCCCTCTATCTGAAAATAGAATGCTCTTGGGTTTTAATGTCTGTTCTTACATTTCATGCCATAGGATTCGTACTTGTATGATGCCCATCAGCGTCATGGGGAAATTAATATTACGAAGATAGGGCATAAGAAAATCATAGAGGGTAAGCCCTGAGGAGTAGATCGTAGTTGATAAAATGTTATTATTGCGGTAAGGAAGTGGAAGGGGAAGATGTTATTTGGGGCAAGGTAAGAGTGGCGACTTCTAAGAGTCCCTTTGGAGAGGCGTACTACGTTAAGGTGCCATTTCACGTGAAATGTTATAAGGCCTTTAGGCTTAAAGCGCTGCTATGCTATGCTATGGCCTTTTCCACGGCTGTTCTCTTCCTATTGATAAGAGGCGTAACGGGCCTTCCCCCCATATCAGGAGGAGGCTTTTCGTATCCTCTGGGCGATGTACTTTTCTCCATAGTGATCGCATTCTCATTTTATGAGCTCTTCTCCAGGAAACTACTTTATACGGGATCCAGGCGGCAAATACTCCGAATAGAAAGATATAAGAAGTACATAAAGTAAAAAGAGCAGGGTTAGTTCAAGGACCTCATGGAGGATTGAGGATATGCCTAAGGAGATAAGAAGTAAGGAAGAGCTCATAAAGCTGTCAGAGAAAGCCATAGAATGTCGTGTTAAGCGTGGTAAGGATTATGTTAAGATAAAACTAAGGCTTAAGAGGTACTTATACACCTTTAAGGCTAAGCCTGATGAAGCTGACGAACTACTTAAAGCCCTTAAATGCTCCAACATCATAGAGCTTTGAAGATGGCTAAGGCTAGAAGCCCCATCAAAAGTGGAAGCGGTAAGCCGGGTGCGTATTTTAATTTCATTCTCGTCATTATTAAATACGTTATGAACAGCCCTGAAAGGAGTAAGAGAAAGGAAAGCATGGCGCCGTGAATTCCTATTAGAAAGAGGCTTATGCAACTCAACATAGTATAGCTCATTATATCGCCTATGCCTATATTCATGATCCCGATATACGCTGTAACGAAGAAGAGAGGGGTGCCCTTGAGGGAGGAGATAGAGCCCTTATCCCTGCTTAGGGGAATGAGCTCCATCAGCCTCTTAAGAGGGCCACTACGTACGGAGATGTAGTCATAGAGGGATAGAACTATGAGGAACAGGATCACCACGTAAAGCGGCATGAGCAAGGTAAATACGAGGCCTGAAAGCGAGCCCGTAAGCATCACGAGGATAGAGGATATGAGGAGTGCTACTTTCGGGTGTTCTAACCGAAAGGCTATGAGCCATAGCATGGGCATCGTCATGGAGACTAGAATGGATAGTAAGCCTTCGCCCACTATCAGGCTTAATATGCTATATGGAGCCATAAATGAGAGAAATATCGAGAAAAAAGAGAATAATAGGGATAGGAGAGAGAGCCTCCTGAAACGAGCTAAGAAAAAGATCATTAAGGAAGAGAGTACAACAATGAACAGTAAATAGGCCAGATCCTCTATTATGCCCCTTATACCAGTCTCAGGGACTAAAGTCGGGGAAATGCCACGCTCCATGAGAAGAGGAAAGAGTCTTACAGGAACTATAAAGGTCATCACGACAAACATTATGAAGAAGATGAGGCGATATGCAAAGAGGAGCACAAGGGTTCACCCATCATAAATGATAGACACGACCCTCCTCTGGTAGAATAACTTTTAGTTCTAATGTCTCTTCGGCTTCCGAGGCCAACTTCTTCGCAGCATCAAGTTCACCGTGTATCAGAAATACCGTGGTCTCGGGGCTTAGCATGGAGAGAAAACGCATTAACTCCTTATGTCCTGAATGTGCTGAGAAATCAAACCATTTAACCTGGGCCTTTACCTCCTCAAGGGAGCCATTGAACTTGAATTTACCTGTCTCAAGTAGCATCCTCCCGGGGGTTCCTTCTATCTGATAGCTAACTAGGAAGACGGCGTTCTGGGGATTCTTGTAGATCTTCTGGAGATAGTATAGCGCTGCACCTCCCTTGAGCATACCGGCGGGGGAGACTATTACGCCGGGATTCTTCAATGCTCGTCTCCGTTCAGCCCAATTAGTGATCCACTTAGCACGGGAAAGGGCTTCCCTTAGCAATTTCTGGTTTCTCACGAACTCTGGGTAGTTTAAAAGTATCTTACTAGTATGACGGGCCATGCCGTCAAGAGTCATGGGATATTCGAAGTCATATCTCCTTAGGACGCATAGAATCTCCTGTGATCTGCCCACGGCAAACGCGGGTATGAGCACTATACCGCCTTTATCTACTACTTCACGGCAACTCTCTACGAATTCCTTCTCGAGGTCACGCCTATCCGGATGGTCTATGTTGGCATACGTGGTTTCCATAACTACGACATCGACTTCAGATAGGTTTATGTCTGATATCCTAGCTGCATTGAGCAGTTGGGTCTCCACTAAGTTGAAATCCCCTGTGAACAGTATGTTGGCCTCGGGGGATTTCACTAGGATCATAGCGCTTCCAGGGATGTGCCCAGCATCAATTAGTCTTACGGTTACGTCCTTGCCCATCATCGTTTCCTGTCCGTAATTCACCGCCTTTATGTTCTTCATGAGCACGTTTACTTCACGCCTCTCAAAGGGCAGATTATACCCCGATATGTGCAGGAAGTCCTCGAGAAGTAGGTACGAGAGCCTAGCTGTTAACGACGTAGTATAGACAGGAACCTTGACCTCTCCGCTGAAGAGGAGGGGGAGGGCGCCTGAGTGGTCTAGATGAGCATGCGAGAGGAATACGGATCTTAAATCCTTAGGCCTTACGTGGCCGGGGAATACGGGCATGTCCTCTCCAGAAAGGGATACGCCGTAATCAAGTAATAATGACTTGCCACCGGACAGTTCGAGCTTAATGCCGATACGTCCTACCTCTCCGCACCCCCCGAGGAAGCTCAGGCGAATATCGTTTTTCTTAGACGAAACCATTTTAGCACCCTAGCTCAATTATTTATCGTCACCGCTAGTCTCCAAGATGTCTAGGGGCAAATATAAGTATAATCCCAAGTAAGGTAGATCACCTTGAAGATAGAGAACGTAAAGATCATATTGAAGAGGAAGGAGGAGCTGAAAGGGGCGACGCTACTCACCGGATTTCATGGCGTGGGATTTGTAGGACATATAACCATAAAACACCTTGTCTCTGCACTTGGAGCTAAGCTAGTTGGATATATAGAGACCCTGCACATGCCCCCTTACGTGGGCATGAGGGAGGATGGGAGAGTACAAACGCCATTCGAGATATATAAGGCTCGATTAGGGGATTCGGACATAGTGTTGGTTCTAACGGAGATACCCCTGAACTCTAGGGATACCCAGGATTTCGCCTTCACGTTAAGTGAGTGGAGCGTAAAGGAGGGATTTGAGGAGGCCTTGCTTGTAGGGGGATTAGACATGAGGCTCAAGAAGAGCGATGAAGACGAAGTGCGATGTGTTACAACTAGCGCTTACCTGAGGAAGTACGGTAGGGAAGGCATAGGCTTTCTTGAGAAGGGATACTATGTTGTAGGGCCACTAGCCCTCATGTTGGCCAAATACGAGATGATGGACTTCCCCGCTATAGCTATACTGCCCTATGCGAGCATAGAAAGGCCCGATCCTCGTGCCGCAGCAGTAGCGATAAAATACATAGGGAGACATTTCGGGGTTCAGATAAATACTAAGAGGTTAATCGAGGAAGCTGAAGTTATAGAGAAGGAGCTGGAAGAGATAAGCAGGAAGAGCATGGAGAGGGCGGAAAGGGAGATAAGGTCGCTCTATGTCTGAGCCTGAAGTAGTTTCTTTACGATCTTTTTCACCTCATGAAGAGAACCTTCCCTTGATAATATTGTAATCTTTATAGGACTACTTACGACTAATCCCTTTAAGAGCCTCATTACCTTCTCATCAAAGTGCTCGGAGATCAGGATTAAAACAGACTTATAGGACCGCTCTTCGATAAACGTCTTCAAGAAGACTATGAACTCGTTCAGGAGATCTCCTCTTAAATTAATCGAACCGTATTCATGTTGGGAGAATGGATAGGTTTCCGAAAGCTCTAAGGGCACTAAGATGAACGCTTTAGACAGGAATAGAACATCAAAGTTATCGAGGAACTTCCTTAAGTTTAGGAGTTCTTTGAGGAGAGACGCTATGTAGGGATCCCTATGATAGGGTTTTTCGCTAGGCTCCTCTACCAGTAGGAGGTAAGGCCTCCCTGTCTTATATCTGCTCTTAAGCCACTTCTTATGCCTGAATACTTTCGGATTTATAAGAACGCTGTTTTCATCGAAGAAGAATATGCCTCGAACGTTAGGCTTAGTAGCGTAATCGCATCTTTCCAGCAACTTGATGTACTTCTTTAACTTCAGAAGCGCCCTATACATCATAGGATGAGCCCTGCTCCGTAGCTCCAGGAGCCTTAACAGGGTACCGTCGTATATCGCCTCTCGAATTCTGCGTATCTCCTGGAGGATGACGTAGAGGTTATGTTGTGCGAGTAACGAGATGCGCTGATCCTTAGGTAGCTCCCTGATGTCTGATATATCCCTTGGGGAACACACGGGGCAGCTACACGGTAGCTCCTTCATTTCCTCAAGCCTTAATGTTCCTTGAGGGGTTATGTACCGTCCATCTTTAGCGTAAAGTATGTAGGAGGCGGAATCAAAACTATCATAGCCTAAGGCCACGGCTAAGCTAAGCATTATGGGATGCCCAGCTCCGAATAGGTGAAGAGGCTTAGAGAGGGGTACATGCATACGGGCTGCTGCCATTATATCGACAAGTACGTCAAAGCGATAATCCTTCATGAGCTCGGTTGGACTACCCACGGCATACATGTCATAATTAAGCTTGGCCAGCTTATGAGCGGAGAGCCTTACGAGACTTAAGTCCATGCCACCTTGTATGGGCGCTACTAATAGCATGTCGTCTGCTTCGGTTTTCAGCAACTTGGCCCTTAACGCCCTTCGAAGGGTCTCCTTCACAGACCAGTTAACAGAATATCTAGCATCCTTAGCGCCAGCAGAGGGCACATCTAAGATAACCCCTATGTCGCTACCTATCGATCGTTGATACTCCAGGATGAAGTCAGGGTTCACATCTATATACCCGTAAAGTAGAATCTGATACGCGCCTGAATCCGTCATTATGGGGCCCGGGAAGTCCAATAGTTCATGCACGCCTAATTCTATCGCCTTTTCGCCATAGTACTTGCTGATGAGATAGGCGTTAGTTATGATTAGATCGCAGTTAAACTTCTCCCTTAAATCCCTTATGGGGAAA
>Ga0190363_1002647_pt1 | contig 10119 bp, 7 predicted proteins | sample 48721867_MG_FD_161272 | JGI IMG/M metagenome (GOLD analysis project Ga0190363, IMG submission 161272) | Hydrothermal vent microbial mat bacterial communities from Southern Trench, Guaymas Basin, Mexico - 4872-18-6-7_MG | ecosystem: Environmental > Aquatic > Marine > Hydrothermal vents > Microbial...
CACGGATAAGGTCGAATATCTCATCTCGCAAACGATACCGAATCTCATTAGGGAAGATAGATTAGAAGGGGGCGAGCTTAGATCCTTGCTCGAGAAAACTTTTCATACCATATTCTTCGATCTAGGCGATGGTGAAAGCTCGCTGTTTAAAGGACAACACAGGAGATACAGATATATCTGGGATCTCAAGGGCCTTGGAATTGAGGATGCGCCTGAACCTAAGGAGCTGAAAGAAATTGTTCAGGAGAGCGGCGATCCCAAAAGAGGGGTAAAAGAGGTCGCTAAGGTTCTTAAAAACGAGATTAAATCCCAGTTGGATATCAAGCCGGATGATATCTCACTTTACACTCTTGAAATAGATGGAGAACTCGTTGCTCAACATCCGGATTACAGGAAGTACATCTTCAAGAGATTGGTAGATGATAGGTTCGTCAATGCGGAAGAGGGGATATGCCATATCTGCGGCGGAAGGAAGGTGGTCACGTGGAACACTAAGCAGTTTAAGCTCTTGAAGTTTTACATCACCGATAAAATCGGTTTCTCCAGCGGACTGAAAGGGGAGAGGGGTGGTTTCCTCAGCACATATAGGATCTGCAGGGATTGTTACATGGCTCTTCTGGCAGGGGAGAATTTCGTCGGCAATAGACTGAGATCGAATCTCGCCCTCAGCGATGTTTACGTGATACCATCCTTTCACATGGACGTCGGTCTGAACAGGGATAACTTGGAGACGTGGGCTGATTATCTGAAAAGCTCCCTCGGCAAGGTGAGCAGTATGGATGCTTGGAGAGAGTTCCAGAGGAAATTTAAGAAATTCAGTGAGATCGAAAGGAGCAAATCCTACTTTATGTTTAACTTCCTCTTCGCCAGCAAACAACAGGCGGCTGTGAAGATAAGTAAGTTAATTCAGGATGTCCCGCCCTCGAGGCTTGATCTGCTGATGGAGGAAGAGGGGAAGATCTTCGAATTAGCTGAGAGGTTTTTCGGTGAAGGTCCTTGGAGTTTAAAGCTGAATTCGATTCTGTACCTTTTTCCCGTTCGAAAAGGAGCTCAATCTGTCCGCGAGGTGCTTGAGGTCTATGATGCCCTTTTCACCGGCGGACCTCTATCAGGAGCCTTTCTTAGGAGAAACTTTATCGAAGTGGCAAGGATGTATCACCATGAAAGCTTCGGGGCTTACATCCATAGGCCGCCCAGCGATTCCGCTGACATAGCTATGATTAGGTTCTTAATTCAATCCCAGCTCTTTCTGAAATATCTTGAAGGGTTGGGGATGCTCAATGATAAAAGGAGGGATGAACCAATGTCCGGTATAATTCAAGACTTGGAACCCGAATTGAAGGAATACCTGAGTGAGATGGGATATGACGGTCCCAGATCATCTTTGTTCCTTCTGGGTTATCTAGTCGGACAGGTGGGGAATGCCCAAGCTTCGATATCGAGAGGTGGAAACGTCAAAAAGCCTATACTCAACAAGATCAACTTCATGGGCATGCCGTTTTCCAAGATAATGCGCTTGTCCAATGAGATATTTGAGAAACTCGAACAGTATGGGAAGCTCGACGGCTTTAATGAGGTGATCTTCTCTGTCATGAAAGAGCTAATGGACAGATACAAAGACAAATGGGGTTTAACCCCTCAGGACAACGTCTATTACATCCTTTCAGGCTATGCTTATGCTACCAGAAAAGCCATAACGCATAAAAAGGAGGGAGGATAATGAGTGTCATCACAAAAAACTCCGAGATCCTTTTCATCTACGATGCCAAGCTGTGTAACCCAAACGGCGATCCCGATGAGGAGAACCGACCGAGAATGGACTACGATACCGGTCGGAACCTCGTAAGCGATGTGCGCTTGAAGCGTTATCTGAGGGATTACTGGCTAGGTATAGGGTATGACATCTGGGTCAGAAGAATAGAAGAGAGCGGCGAGGAAAAAACGGTCACTGCCAAACAGAGGATCGATCTCCTAGCAAAGGAGTTCGGAGCGAAGAGCGCGAAAGAGGCTCAGAAAAAACCGGAGTTCAAAGGGTGGCTTCTCGATAAGCTGGTCGATATCAGGATCTTCGGGGCGACTATGCCGATAGGGGAGGAGGGTGCAAGAGGAGCTTCCATGACCCTGACCGGACCGGTCCAATTTTCCTGGGGATATTCGCTCAACAGAGTTGAAATACTCCCATCTTCTACCATCACCTCAACCTTCGCCGGAAGAGGGGGAGAGGAGAAGGGCGAATATGGAACCATGGGCAAGGATTGGCGCGTGAAATACTCAGTCATAGCCTTTTACGGGTTAACAAGCGCTTGGAGAGCTAGACACACGAACCTAACGGAGGAGGATATCACGCTCCTCGACCGCTCTATGATCAAGGCGTTGCCCCTGGAAGCCACTACACGCAGTAAGATCGGTCAGACGCCAAGGCTTTACATGAGAGTTGAATACAAGGATGATACTACATTTCTCGGAGATCTGAGAAGCTACATCTCCATCATACCTGAGGAAGGATTGTCCGACATCGCCGATTTCAAGATGGAGTGCTCTAGGCTTGAGGAATTGTTGAACGGTAACAGGGAGAAAATCAACAAGATCGTTCTCTGGAAACACCCCGACCTGAAGGGGGCGGTGTTCGAAAAGCTCAAGGATATAACGGTAGAGGTTAGCCCGGGGGAAGAAAATGAAGAGAGCGAGGAATCCTGAGACGATCCTGATATTTGACATATCAGGGCACATGGCTCACTTCAGGAAGTTCTACACCAATTCATCCTCACTCTCATACTCCTTTCCGCCTCGTCCAACTATTTGCGGGCTCGTGGCCGGAATTCTGGGCAGAGAGCGCGACTCTTACTACGAGGATTTCTCCCTGGGAAAATGTGGGATAGGTGTCTCGATGAGAACTCCCATCAGGAAGATCACGCAGACGGTGAATTATGTGATGACTAAAGATAGGTACCAGGTTGATGGAAGTAAAGGAGGAACCCAAATCCCAATCGAGTTTGTCTTTCCTAGGGCAGGGATGACCTTGCTGATCTATCGGATATATTTCTGGCATGCGGACGAGACGATCCTGAACGAACTTTCCTGGAAGGTGAAGGAGAAAAGGCCCATTTACCCACCATATCTGGGCATAACGGAATGCCCGGCGGAAATAAGATGGATTGCGCTCGTCGAATCAGACGATCTGAGATATCTGAAGGATGTGGGAGAACCTCGACCGATCTCAACCGTCGTACCTATGAGCCGGGTTCGAGGTAACGGGCTTAAGATCTCACCCGGCATTCAAATCCTGAAGGACAGAATCCCGTTGGAGCTTAGTCCAGGGAGATATCTGTCCTCTGTTGACGACGTCATTTACGAACGAGAGTGTAAACCCCTGAGCTTAATAGTTAGCGGGGATATATTCCACATCTCCTATCACGATCCCATCATCGACCAAAGGATAGAAGAGTATACAGTGTTCATGGAACCGGGGTGAAGCTATGGAGGAAAGGAGATTTTTATCCCATCCTGATAAGCTTTTAATTGACCATCTCAAAGAGGTAGGCGAGCTGGCGGAGGAGTTCATAAAAAGCGTTCCCCTAGGGAATCAATCTGAGCTGTCTCTGACAGCTCGCCTCATAGGATTTTGTCATGACTTTGGGAAATACACCTCCTTCTTCCAGGATTGGCTTATTCGCAAAAAGGACTCCGGCCGAAAGAGGAACCACGCTCTAATATCAGCCCTTTTAGCAGCCTGGGTTGTCTCCAAAGAATTCGGAGACCCTTTCCAGAAGGAAAGTATCACATCATACCTCCCTATTCTGGCGTTTCTGGCCGTTCATAGGCATCACGGGGACCTTAGAGATCCCAATCTGATCTTGCATGATCCAGATGAGAACACCTCAGAATGGATAAGGGATAGGAAGGTCCTGCGGGATCAAATTGAAAATCTGCTCGATTCATCTAGGCTTCCCTATCTTGAATCCGAGATGGAGAGATTAGGAATTGAAGGGATCATGGACTTTCTGAACATTAACACGATAATCGAGATCTACAGAAAGCTTGGGAAACCATCCTATTACATCGATCAAGGCAGCTTGTCGGATGAGTTCCGACTTAAACTCGCTTTTACAGCTCAACTTCTTTTCTCAGCTCTTATAGATGCAGATAAGCGGGATGCAGGTAAGGTAAGAAAAATCGGGAGGAAGAAGATCCCATCGGATATCGTTGATTATTACATCAAGGAGAAATTCCCTGTCCCTAAAAAACGGCTGGATCCACTGCGGCGAAGGGTCTACGAGGAGGTTACCCATTCAATCGAGACAATTCCTTTAGAGGATCTACATGGTCATATCCTTACTCTCACCGCTCCGACCGGGTCAGGAAAAACTCTGACTGCTCTATCGGCAGCGATTAAGCTTAGGAATAGGATAGAAAAGGAAAAAGGATATACCCCCAGAATCATCTATTCTCTCCCGTTCGTCAACGTGATAGATCAGAACTACGGGGTATTCCATGATGTTCTTAAAACGCTGGACGACTTTGAAAGGGATGAATCGGCTTATCTGCTGAAACATCATCATTTATCTGAAGTCACCTATAAAACGGAGGATGAAAGAGTTCCGCTGGATGAAGCTCTCATGTTGACAGAGAGCTGGGAGAGCGAGATCACGGTTACCACCTTCGTTCAACTACTCCATACCCTCATAGGTTTCAAGAATTCCTTTCTGAAGAAATACCATAATCTTGCCGGAGCTATCCTCATCCTGGATGAGATTCAAAACATCCCTGTGGAACAATGGAGGCTGGTAGGGGAGATTTTGAGAGGAGCCGCTAAATATCTGGGGTGCACAGTCATTCAAATGACCGCTACGCGTCCGCTGATCTTCAGTAAGGAAGAAACCATTGAGCTGTTGCCTGATCCTGAATCTTGTTTTTCCAGGCTCGATAGAACTTCTATTCATGCTCGAACCTCCAAGCTTTTACCAATTGAAGATTTCACTGAGATGATTCTTGAAGAATGGGATGGTAAAACCTCGCTTTTAGTAGTTCTAAACACCATCAGGGCGTCTATAGAGACCTATGAACTCCTTAAAAGGAAGCTGAAATGTCATCCGGTGGTGGGTTATCCGGAGGAGGATGAAGTTCAATCTGAAGAGCTCTCTATCGTCTATCTCTCTACAAATATCATCCCGATCCAGCGTAGAAAGAGAATCGAGTTTTTGAAAGAACGACTGAACGAAGAGAAACCAACCATACTGGTATCTACACAGGTGGTAGAAGCAGGAGTGGATCTCGATTTCCACCGTACCATCAGGGACATAGGACCGCTAGATTCAATTGTCCAAGTCGCCGGCCGCTGTAACCGATCCTGGAATCGGGAAATACCTGGACAGGTGAGAATTATTAACCTGAAAAACGGTGGCGCACCGTGGGTTTACGGGAAAATCCATATCTGGCTCGCAAAGGAACTCCTCCGGGACAGGATACTTCGTGAGAGGGATTTCTACTCTGCGGTGGAGACCTTTTTTGGTGAGGTTCGATCGAGAAAGGACGATACAGAATATTTAGAGATACTGAAAGCTTTCCGTCATCTCCGATTCGACCGTGATAGGGATATGCCAAAAGTCAGCGATTATCGATTTATCGAGAAGGGAATTGAGATCCCGATTTTCGTAGCTCTCACTGAAGAAGATGAGATAATTTGTGAACGTTTCATCCATGAGGTTTTGGAAAGGGAAGATCCCATAGAGAGAAAACGGGCATATCTTTCCATCCGCAGGGAGTTCAAGGGCAGAGTGATCACCCCGCTCTTAGAAAGGGCGAAGGAAAACCTGCCTGGTCCGCTCGCTGAAAACACCCAATATCGAAAGATCCCTCTCGATAAGGATTATCAAGATCGGTTCTACGATCTTGAAACGGGTTTTAAGTGGCTGCCGGAGGAAAAAGCATGGGTCTGGTAACTCCTTTCAGAGGAGAAATACCTGTAACCGGCACTTTGGTCTGGTACTACTACATCTGCCACCGTGAGGTATGGTTGATGGCGCATGAGATCGAGCCGGAAAGGGAGAACCCGTTTTTAGAATTGGGAAGGCTCATTCACGAGGAGTCTTACCAGAGGGATAAGAAAGAGTTCAAAACGGACGGGATGAAGATCGATCTGGTTCGGAGAGAGAGGGGACGATTGGTTGTAGGCGAAGTAAAAAAATCCTCGCGTTTCCTGGAATCGGCTGAGATGCAACTAGCGTATTATCTGTGGCGACTCGATCAGATGGGCGTGGAGGCGAAAGGTGAGCTTCTCATACCCAAGGAGCGAAAACGGATACCGGTGGAGCTCTCAGATGATCTGAGATGTAAGCTGGAGGAAGCCATCGAGGATATCAAACGCATCGCAACTTTAGAGTCTCCTCCCTCTCCACACCGCATCCCGTTCTGTCGGAACTGTGCCTATAGAGAATTCTGCTGGGGATGAGGTGAATCTATATGAAACAACCGATATACATCTTCTCCGACGGCGAGCTCCAGCGAAAGCAGAATACCATATCCTTCGTGGATTCGGAGGGAAAAAGAAAGTATATCCCCGTGGAGGGGACCTCCGAGCTCTATATCTTCGGCGAAGTGGATTTGAACAAGCGCCTGCTGGAGTTTCTAACCCGATCGGAGATCCTGATCCATTTCTTCAACCACTACGGCTATTACATCGGCTCGTTTTACCCGAGGGAACACTACAACTCCGGTTGTCTCATCCTCAAGCAGGCCGAACACTATCTCGATCTGATAAAAAGGCTTGAGCTGGCAAGACGATTCGTGTCGGGCGCCATTGAGAACATGAAACAGGTGCTCAGCTATTACCTGCGCAGAGGGGTGAACCTGGAAGACGCGATAAACGCTATCGAGTTTACGAGTTCCTCGCTTGATCGGCAGGACTCGCCGGAATCCCTCATGGCAATTGAGGGAAACGTTCGGGAGATCTACTACGGCGCCTTCGACCTCATCCTTAAGCGGGGGGAGTTCTCGTTCACGAAACGCACACGCCGACCGCCTCAGAATCGCCTGAACGCCCTGATCAGTTTCGGAAATTCGCTGATGTATGTCGCGGCTCTCAGCGAGATATACCGCACCCATCTCGATCCGCGAATTGGCTTCCTTCATGCCACGAACTTCCGCAGGTTCACCCTTAACCTGGATGTAGCCGAGATATTCAAACCCATAATGGTGGATAGGTTAATCTTCAGCCTCGTCAACAAGGGACAGATCAAGGCGAGGCATTTCTCTGAGTCCGCCGGCGGGGTATTCCTTACGGAAAAAGGACGTAAGGTCTTCATCGAGGAGTGGGAGAAACGGCTTCGCACGACCATAAATCACCCCAGATTGAAACGCAAGGTTTCCTATCGCCGTCTGGTTCGCCTGGAGCTTTACAAGATCGAGAAGCATCTATTGGGGGACGAATCCTATAAACCCTACAAGGCGGGGTGGTAGCTTATGTTCACGATCATGGCCTACGACGTGAACGTAGCGAGGGTAAGTAAGGTTTTGAAGATCGGGAGGAGATATCTGAACTGGGTTCAGAACTCCCTTTTTGAGGGGGAGCTCTCCCGAGCTCAACTGGAGAAGCTTAAGTCGGATTTGAGGAGGGTGATCAACGAGGAGGAGGATTCCGTGATCTTCTATCTCCTGAGGAGGCGCCAATATATGGAGCGCGAGACCATGGGGGTGGAGAAAGGTGGCGAGAGCTCGTTTCTATGAGCTAGGGGGATTTCCGTCGACCTCCGGTAGCGCGGGAATCCCAGGGGTTCGACGGATAAGGTTGAAGTTGAAGGATGCTCGATGTGCAAAGGTTTCACCAAGCCGGGGAAGCCTAAAGGAAGTTTTATTTCTTGCATTTGGTCCTTATAGCAGCTATAATTTTTTCGGCTATCGCAATGGGTTCGTAGGATACCTATGAGGGATTGAAACGAAGAATATACGCCACACAGCCTCTTTAGCATACACGGTTCGTAGGATACCTATGAGGGATTGAAACTACGTGGTATGAAACCAGGACTCTCCCGGCTTTCGGGTTCGTAGGATACCTATGAGGGATTGAAACAAGCCTTAATAAGTAGGCTTGCCAAAATAGCAACGCGTTCGTAGGATACCTATGAGGGATTGAAACATGGATCAACATGTTATCGAAGACGAAGTTCTCCACCTGTTCGTAGGATACCTATGAGGGATTGAAACAGCATAATAGTCAGTGCCACCGACATCCTTGGAAGCGGTTCGTAGGATACCTATGAGGGATTGAAACTAGGATGCATACGGACTTCCACCACCAGCCAGATTACGTTCGTAGGATACCTATGAGGGATTGAAACATTGCAGATTCATGGCGGTTGTGATGTTAGAGGTGGAGTTCGTAGGATACCTATGAGGGATTGAAACTGAGAACGAGTGGATAGGGATATATGGTGCAGGTTCGGTTCGTAGGATACCTATGAGGGATTGAAACACCTTCACCCAACGCACCTGCTTGATCGGATCTTTAGGTTCGTAGGATACCTATGAGGGATTGAAACACCGGTCTCCTCAATAAGAATCGTAAAGCTAAGCCGAGTTCGTAGGATACCTATGAGGGATTGAAACGACGGGAAATGCACGTGTAGGAATCCCGACTGCTCGGTTCGTAGGATACCTATGAGGGATTGAAACATCCTGAGGTAATTGGACTTATCTCCACCCGAGCGCGTTCGTAGGATACCTATGAGGGATTGAAACTCATCGATGCCCATGGAGTATAGCGAGTCGATGAACAGTTCGTAGGATACCTATGAGGGATTGAAACTCCGATACATATTATATCAAAATCTCACCGCGATTTGGTTCGTAGGATACCTATGAGGGATTGAAACATCAAGCTATCGAAGAGTATCTCAGCTTGACTAATGATGTTCGTAGGATACCTATGAGGGATTGAAACGCACACGCCCATTGCCATATGCCCGTTTCTTGCCCAGTTCGTAGGATACCTATGAGGGATTGAAACACACATTCCTCATCATCTTCACCCCCATATCGAAAGCAAGTTCGTAGGATACCTATGAGGGATTGAAACTCGGTATAAACATAAATAATACCCCACTCGCAAGCGCCAGTTCGTAGGATACCTATGAGGGATTGAAACATCTACTTGCTATACTCTGGTGGTGGGAAATCAGACTACGTTCGTAGGATACCTATGAGGGATTGAAACCCCTCATGTCCTCGTTCATCCATTGAGACTCATAGCCTTCCGCTACTGAATTGCCTGGGCAAGTACCTGATACAACATAGGCAATTCGCGCAGTAGAAGGCTACCAAGAGCTGATGCCATCGCTATGGCGCCAACCTATAATACTCCCCTTCTGTTGGCATTTCCCTCTTCAGTTTGAAGAAATCTGAGCAATTTGGACTTCGCTTTCTGAGCTAGTCTTCGAGCCATTATCATCGCCTCTCTTTGACATTTCAAATAAAGCGGGTTTGCCCCTCCAAAAAAGCAGCGGCACATAAAGTGCCGCTTATTTCCTGACAGGCGGCCAATGAGGACCTCCAGGCGATAACCTGAAGGTTAAGATCTTAACTGAAACAAGTTTCACGTTAAGCGGAGCGAACTTTCCTAGGTTTTGATTGTAAAAAGAGCGGCTCTTCTCATATTCCTCGAGAATAAGCTTTTCCAAAACGCTCCTAGGCATCGATGACCACTCTTCAAATGACTTCGGTGCCGTGACTTTGCGTATACACCCCTCAGCTACTGTTAAGCACCTTTTTAAGTCACCTTTACCGCTGAAAACAAGCTCACATTCCAGATCAACCCCAACCCAAGGGGAGCAGATCAAGCATTTTTCGCCTGTAAGATTTAACCGAACTTTTTTATTATTCAAGGCTACTTCTGACTTTGCTTCCTGTGTGGGCTCACTTATTTGCGTCCACGCTCTATCTGCAAGCATATTCCCTGTTGAACCGATAATGGCGCCTATTGCCACTTGTTTTAGGAATTCACGACGGTTGATATTTTTCTTTTCGACCATAATAGGTCCCCTCCTTAATAAAGCGGGTTTGCTTCTCCAAAAAAGCAGCGGCACATAAAGAGCCGCTTATTTCCTGACAGGCGGCCAATGAGGACCT
>Ga0190363_1002648_pt1 | contig 10110 bp, 9 predicted proteins | sample 48721867_MG_FD_161272 | JGI IMG/M metagenome (GOLD analysis project Ga0190363, IMG submission 161272) | Hydrothermal vent microbial mat bacterial communities from Southern Trench, Guaymas Basin, Mexico - 4872-18-6-7_MG | ecosystem: Environmental > Aquatic > Marine > Hydrothermal vents > Microbial...
AAACAAGACTCCCCAAAAACTACAACCGATTCATCGGCCTCATGGAGCAACTCTACACCCTTGGCAAAGTCCCCCCAGAGGGCACACCGCTCCTAACCCTAGAAAAAAAGAACCTAGAAACCCTCATAAGCGAGCTAAAACCAACCAAAACAATACTATTCACAGAACAGGGAACCCACACCAAACTAAAAACAGTAATGCAGGAATGCGCAAAACTAGAAAACCCCGCCGTAATAATAGGAGGATTCCCCCACGGAGAATTCTCCCAAAAAACACTAGAACTAGCCGACAAAAAAATCGCAATTTTCCCCGAACCCCTAGACTCATGGATAGTCGTCTCCAGAGTTCTATACGCCTACGAAGATATTGTTTTAAACAACACTGCAAACGCAGAAAAAAGAGTCAATGAAGGTTAACATACAATTAAGTAGGTGGTGCGGCCTCCGGGAATTTCGTAAAGGAAACTTGCGTTTCGGCTTTATTTCGAACCCGGGCCACCAGCTTCGCCCGCCTTCGTGGTGGCGTGTGGCAGGCTGGAATCCTAGCCACTAGACTAAGGCCGCTTGAAACCCATTAGGAAAGCGCTTCATACAGATACTTAAATTTTTCTGAAATTTTGTTACGTGTTCGTGAACTTGAATCCTTGGTAAAAATTGTATCTGTCACACTTCGTGAGGATATTATTTTTAAGCCGCTGTTATTTTGTACAACTTATTTTGGGCAACTTTTCTGGCAATTTTTGTGAAATTCTTCATATTTTGTTGGTGTGAGGAGCGTGTTGGCGTTTTTTGTGAGGATTGTTTGGAGCGCTATGTTGGTGATACTTGGATATTATTATGGTTTTTTATTTTGAGTGTGTGAACTCTTTAGTGTGCAGAGAGTGAAGGAGATGAAATTGGTTTCTGAGGAAATCGTCGATGGTCGGTTTAAGGGGTTGTTTGATTCTGCGACGGTTGATCAGCAGCTCTCGGAGATACTTAGCCACAAAAGGTTGAAAGTGCAGGTTTTTGGGGTCGGGGGCGCGGGTAACAATGCGGTGACGAGTCTTATGGGAAGTCATCCTGAGAGTATTGAAACTGTGGCGGTTAACACGGATGCGCAGGATCTGCTTTGTGCTAATGCGGATTGCAAATTGTTGATTGGTAGGGGGTTAACTGGTGGGCTTGGGGCGGGTAATAATCCGGAGGTTGGCTTGGCGGCTGCTCGTGAGAGTTTGGAGGAAATTAAGAGTGTGGTTTCTGCGGAGATGGTTTTTGTGGTTTGTGGGCTTGGGGGTGGTACCGGAACTGGGGCGGCGCCTATAATTGCTGAGACCGCTCGTAAATTTGGGGCGCTTACCATTTCGGCTTGTTTTTTACCGTTTTTGATAGAGGGGAGAAAACGCTGGCAGAATGCGGTGAGGGGTCTTAAGGAGATTTATAGGGCTTCTGATACTGTGGTGGTTATACCCAATGAGAAGCTGTTAGAGGCTACATCCAATCTTTCGCTCACCGATGCTTTTACTCTTGCAAATGAGGTTCTAGCGAAAGGCGTTAAGTCTATGGCTGAATTGGCCACTAAGCCGGGGCTTGTGAATGTGGACCTTGCGGATATTAGGACTGTTCTTAAGAACAGTGGGGTTTCATTCATAGGTGTGGGAGAGGCTGCTGAAGGGAATAGGGCGAGTAAGGCGGTTGAGGCGGCGTTGACGAACCCTATTTTGGATGTTGATATTCATAATGCGAGGGCGGCGTTAATTAATATAAGCGGTGATCAGAACCTGACTGTGAGTGAGGCGGAATTGGCTGTGAGGAGGGTATCAGAAAGGTTAAATCGGGACACGGAGATAATTTGGGGGGCTACCATTAATTCGGATTTGAAAGATGTTCTACGTGTGACAATAGTTATCGGTTCGGTGTCTTCCCCCTATGTGGAACAACTGATTGAGAGTTTTGAGGGTTAAATGGATATTTCTCATTTTTCTGAATAATCAAACGCGTGTGTGGTTTCTAGGGGGTCCAGTTTTCTATTTGAGTTCGAGTTTTTAGGTGCTTGAGTTAGGATTCCTTGGAAGGTGTGCTGTTGGTTGGAGGCGGGGAGTAAGAGGAGAAGGCAATTAAGTTTAAAAGATACCAATTCGAATCCCTATTTAGATGATGCTTTGCTTGAGCTGAAGATTATTAAAGGGTTAACGGAATCGGAGGCGCTGAGATTTGGGTTTGATAAATTTCATTAAAAGGTCAAGGCGAGTGTTTAAACTCGCTAGATACCCTTCCCGTAAGGAAATGTGGGCAACAATTAGGATTTGCATTTTGGGTATTCTTTTGATAGGGGTAGTCGCCTTCATAATCACGATGATTTTTGTTAATGGGTTCATTCCCATCATTAATCCTAGCGCCGCGGGATAAAAAGGAATTAGGGTTAGGTAGGGAAAATGCCTAAGAAGACAAGCATATTCGCACTAAGAACGACAATTGGTCAAGAGAAGAGCGTAGCTGCGCTGATAGAAAAGAGAATGAAAGGAAACCCCGAAGCAGATATTAAGGCGATAATGGCACCCGAATCGCTTAGCGGCTATGTTTTTATTGAAGCCCCTAGCCAAAGGGAGGTAAACATGATCATCGCAGGCATACCTCACGTGAGAGGGAAGGTCGTAGGTAAAATAGACATTGAGGAACTAGACGATTTCCTAATTCCGAAGCCTTCGACGGAGGGTATTAATAGAGGGGACATAGTGGAGATAACGGGAGGGCCCTTTAAGGGGGAGAAAGCTAAAGTTACACGGATAGATCCAGACAAGGAGGATGTTGTTTTAGAACTAATCGAATCGCAGTATCCGATACCGGTGAAGGTCCATGCGGATTATGTTAAACTCGTGGAGAGAGGGGAGGGAGATAGGATATAATTTTGCCTTATTAGAAGAACTATGAAGAGAATTTCGCTTAATGGGAGAGTGATAAACTACACAGAAGTGTGAATCGCAAAAAATTTTTAAACTTAGGAGAGGATGTCTTCCGAAGTGTAAACCTAAATAAAGATAAGAAAAAGAGAAATCATAAACCGAGCTGATTTCTTTATTGAGAAGTGCTAATAGAGCGATAGACACTCAACCATGATGGAAGACCACGAAGGAGGAATCAGATGTCGCAGAAAGTAACCGTCAAAGCACTCGTTGAAGGAGGAAAAGCCTCTGCAGGACCTCCAATCGGGCCTGCATTGGGACCCACAGGGGTTAATCTTTACCAAGTGGTTCAGAAAATTAACGAGTTGACAGCGAACTTCAAAAATTTGAAGGTGCCCGTGACAATAACTGTGAACACGGAGGACAAAACCTTTGAGGTGGAAGTTGGGCTGCCTCCAACATCCGCATTAATACTTAGCGAGTTAGGCGTCGAGAAGGGTAGCAATGAGCCGGACGCCAACAAAATCGGGGACCTCAGTATGGAGTCGGTGGTGAAGATAGCGAATATGAAGAGAGATAAACTTCTGGCGAACAGTCTCAAAGCTGCGGTGCGCACAGTTCTGGGAACCTGTCTATCATTGGGAGTTACAGTTGAGGGAAAGGATCCCAGAGAGGTTCAGAAAGAAGTCTTGGAAGGGAAGTATAGCGAAGTATTATCCGAAGAATAGTTTTGAAGAACGTCTAGGTATTCTAAGAAGGTTTCAACGTGTCTTTATAAGCAATCTTATAGGCGGTTCGAAAAGAAATTTAAATTCAGAGCTAATATAAGGATGAATGGATGGGAACATTATGCCCCTTGACAAGAGGAAAATCGTTGAGGCCATAAAGAAGGCCAAGCAGAGTTCAAAGAAGAGGAACTTTGTGCAGTCAATAGAGCTAGCGGTTAACTTGAAGGATATCGATTTGAAGAAGCCTGAGAACCGTTTAAATACGGAGATAACGCTTCCAAACGAGACAGGTAAAGAACCAAAAATTTGTGTCATTGCTACTGGTGACCTTGCGGTAAAGGCGAAAGATGCTGGAGTTCATGTAATAGATAAGGATGAACTGAACGAGATTTCGCGGAACAGGAAGAACGTGAAAAAACTAGCACAAGAGTACGATTTCTTCGTTGCTCGCGCTGACCTCATGCCGCAGGTGGGCAAAACCCTCGGTCCGGTGCTTGGACCCAGGGGCAAAATGCCGAAACCTATTCCTCCGAACGCGGATATTAATGCGATTCTTAACCAGTACAAGAAAAACGCACGCATCAGAATGAGAAACAATCCTGTTGTTCATTTGAGAGTGGGTAATGAGAATATGGATGAAGATAAGGTAGCAGAAAACGTTCAAAGTGTTATCAACTTTCTGGAAGGTAAATTTGAAAGAGGGGCCAGACATATCAAGTCAGTTTACCTGAAAACCACCATGGGCCCAGCAATAAAAGTGGAGTAAAGGAAGCTCTAAAAATGGCGGTTACGGCTAGAGGAAGACCTGTACCAGAATACAAAATTGAAAGAAAGGAGAGGCTGCAAAGGTTACTAGAAGAATATAAAGTTATTGGCCTAAGTAAAATGGAGGGGATAGGCGCCAAGCAGCTTCAGGGTCTTAGAAAAAAACTGAGGGACACGGCGCTAATAAAAATGGAGAAAAACACTCTGATCATACGCAGCCTCAAGGAAATTAAGGATAAAAAGAAGAACGTTGACAAGCTAGCTGACTACGTTAAGGGTTCAGTAGCCCTGATACTAACAAATATGAACCCATTTAAGCTGAGTAATATCCTTGCCAAGAGCAAGACCAAAACGGCTGCCAAACCAGACACCATAAGCCCTGTTGAAATCGTGGTACCCGCAGGAAACACAGGTTTTCCGCCAGGCCCTATCATCAGCGAATTAGGCGATGTGGGGCTCCCAACCCGTGTAGAGTCAGGAACAATATGGATAACGAAGGACACTGTAGTCGCTAGACCGGGGGATCTCATCACGAAAAAACTGGCCTTAGTGCTGAAAAGACTGAACATTGAACCCATAGAGGTGGGGCTATCACTCAGTGTAGCATACGATGATGGACTAATACTAACAGAGGAGATTTTAACCGTAGGACCAGAGAAATTTTTCCAAGAGATTCAAGAGGCGTACACTCAGGCACTGAACCTCGCGTTCTACGCAGCAATACCCACACCAGAAACAATAGTACAGCTACTGAGAACCGCACACTCGAACGCTTCGAATCTAGCGATAAACGCGGAGATACCCATACCAGAAGTTCTCCCAAGCATAATTAGAAAAGCAGAGAGCCAAGCACTGAATATAGCCTTGAAACTGGCGGCAAAGGATGCAAGTTTGTTCCCCTCGCTTAAACCGGTGGAAGAAAAGGAAACTAAGCGGAAAGAGGAAAAGGTGGAAAAACCGGAAGAAAAGGAAGAGAAGAAAGAGGAAGAGGAAGAGGAAGTTGGAGGGTTAGGTGCGCTGTTTGGTTAAAGACTATGTGAGGAATGTTTATTAGCATTTAAAAAATCAACCAAAAAGAGGAGTGTAATAAACCTTCGAGGTGAAAAGCAATGGAATACGTGTATGCAGCGATGCTCCTCCACAAAGCTGGAAAGGAAATTACCGAAGAGAACGTAGCTAAAGTTCTCGAAGCAGCTGGAGTGGAAACCGATATGGCGAGAGCCAAGGCGCTGGTGGCCGCATTAGAAGAAGTAGATATTGAGGAAGCGATTAAAACCGCTGCGCCAACGGCAGTCGCCGTAACAGCACCTGCGGAGGCAGCGCCGGAGGAAGCAAAACCAGCTAAGGAAGAAGAAAAGAAAGAGGAGAAGGAAGAAGAAGAGGAAGAAGTAGCGGGACTCGGAGCACTATTCGGTTAAAACATAGAAGCAGGAAGCCAGAGTACAATAAGTGCAGACCTCGCCTCTCCCATCAGGAGGTGGAAGGTAGCCTGCTGAGGATACAAGGCACCCGCCATGACCTCTATTTCTGATCTATCAGGTTCTCTATCTTGTTCAACATTTCTTCTGTCTTTTCTGTTCTGGGTCCACCGCCTCTGGCTAGTCTGCCTCTACCTCCGCCACTGCCGCCCACAATTTTCGATGCCTCTCTAATGATCTCACTAATGTTCAGGTTGACAGAGGCTCCAATCATGCCTATGACATCTACTTTGTTGTTTGTCCTTGCCAGTATCACCACTGCGTTTGGTTTTTTCTCTGTTATTCTGCTTGCAACCATTATTGCCTCGTCTGTGGTTAGACGGGTTTTCTCGATGATTACCTCGTATTCTCCTAGTCTTTTGATTTTGCTCAATAGTTCTCTTGCCTCTGTTTCTGATATCTCGCCGCGTAGCCGTTCTATTTCTTTGCCTCTCTGCTTCCATTCTTCGAAGAACCGCTCAGCGGTTTTCGGCAACTGGTTGTAGGGAACACGGAAGATATTAGCTGTTTTCTCTAAAAGGTTGTCAATTTTCTGAATGTACTCAATTGCGGCTGTGCCTGCGGTGAACTCCAATCTAACAACACCGTCCTGGATTCTTTCCGCTCCCTTAATTTTGATTAGACCAATTTCACCAGTGTTTCTCAGGTGGACGCCGCCACAAGCTTCAACGTCCCAGTTTTCTATGTCGATGATTCTTATAGTGCGTCCAGGTACGACACCACCTTGGTAGATTTGGAAACCATACTTTTTCTCCGCCTCGTCCCTGGGCATCCATTTTGCCTTGACCGGTCTATTTTCCATGACTATTTCATTTGCGATTCTTTCTATTTCTCTAATCTCCTCGGTGTTTAATGCTTTGTAGTGGGTGATGTCAAGCCTTGCCCCTTCGGGGGTTTTTTCCGCTCCCGCCTGCCAGACATGCGGGCCGAGAATCCTCTTTGCGGCACCGTTTACAACATGTGTGGCGGTGTGATGCCTCATAAGAGCGATCCTTCTATCCCAGTTTATTCTTCCTTTGATTCGCTGTGAAGATAGCTGAACGGGTTTATCGAGTCTGTGTACTACCACGTTACCCACTTTTTTCACGTCAACAACTTTGTATCCGTTCAGCGTTCCGGTGTCATTCGCAGCGCCCCCACCCGTGGGATAAAATAAGGTTTGATCCAAAACTACGCTTGAGTCCAGTATCTTCAACACTTTGGCTTCGAATTCTTTCTCATAAGGTTTCTCATAGTAAAGAGTTCTTGTTGGCGGTATATCCTTTAGCTCATCTAGCAGCGGATCCTTAGCCGGAGAAATAGTAATCTTTTCTTTTTTACTCCCTAACTGTACATAAAAATCTCCGGGGACTTCAAGTTTTATACCCGATTCCTCAGCGATTTCTTGAACCATCTCGGGGGAGATTCCCTTTGACTCGTAAAGCTCAATTAGGGTGCCTAAATCCAATTTCTTCTTCTTTTCAAGCAGTCTCGCCACGTGCTTTCTACCCTTTTCCAGCGTGTTATAATATCTTTTCCGCTCGACAAGAAAGATATCATCAATGATTTCCGAAGCAACATCTACACGTTTGTAAGTTTTTCTCAGATAGTCGATATGCCTATGGAGGAGTTCCAAGAAATCCAACTCAAAATCGTACAGGTCGTTTAGGCTCAAGGCACGTCTGAGGATAATGCGTAGATTATAGCCGCCACCAACATTGGAGGGGATTCCTCCATCAGCTACCGCGAAAACCAGTGTTCGAGTATGATCCGAAATAGCATATAACGCTTCCAGCGGCCCCAAAGACCTGTCCAGGTCTTCCTGGGTTATACCAAGTTTCGTGGCGACTTCTTTCCGAGCTCTATCAATGTTTTCCACCTCATCCACGTTGAGAAGCCCAGACAAAACAGTATAACGCTCTAAAAGGTCTTCGTCAACAGATACCCCAGTACTCTCTTTCAACCAGTCCAACACTGGACCGAATGTTGCCTCGTATATAGTTGGCGACCCTTGGGTGAACCAGCCTATGCGTTCTACACCCCAGCCAACATCAATAACTCTAATGTCCAACTCCCGGTAAGTCCCATCGGGGGTAAGCGCGTACTGCATAAACACATTGTTAACAATCTCCAAGCCTCTACCAAACGCCTCAAGACAAGGGCCGAAATTACCTCCTCCGCTCCAAACATCCTCCTTATAGCTCACCTCGTCTCGGTCCAGTTTGAGACACCTGGTGAGAAACTCGAAGTTGAGTTCAATACACCGGTCCATCCAGTAACCTTTTCCGTTATAGTTGAAAGCGTGCTGCCCACCCATGACGAATAAACTCAGATGTCTACCCGTCTTCCCAACATTGTCTATGTCATTGAACCCCTTGCCACCGAACCGTATACACGGTTGAGGGACGACCAGGGGATTTGCGGGGGGCTCAACAACACCCTCAACCACGTAGGGTTGAAAGTCGGTGATGGAGGCTATAGTGAAGGGAATATCATCTCTCCACCTTGCAACAACAGGATACTCGTTTATTCTCGTGTGACCCCTCTTTTCAAAGAAATCGCACCACTTCTTAATAGCTTCGTGAAAGTCCCAGCCACCATCCACTTTACGGCCAATAAACCGGTATCCGCCAACACACATCGTGTCTCCGCAGAGATCGCTGTCACCAGTGGTCCAGTACCAGTCACCGCACACCCTGCACCGTCTTCTCTCGAACCCTTCTCTTCTGAAGAGTTCCACCTCATAGCTTTCTCTGCCGAATTTTCTCCGAAGTTCTTCTTTAGGAATCATCGTTCTCAAGGCTCCTTTGAACGCGTGGGTACCTAAAACTAAGGTGAGAGAATTCTAAAAACTTTGTGCATCAGAAAACAGATAATTGGACGGTTAAACAAGAGAGTATAACAAAAAATATTTTCGGAGGGAAGTTAAGGGTACCAAAGAGGGTTAAATCATGTTTATTAACTGTCGAATACTAGAAGCGGCCGAGGATTTGCGATACCTTCTGAACAGGAACTACAATAGAGATCAGGCATTAACCTTTGTTGGAGACCATTATAAGCTACACAAAGAGGAACGTTTTATTCTGTACAGGGCAATTTATAGCCAGAAGGAGGTAAGGGAAAGGAAAGAGAAAACCATATCCTTCGAGGAACTCCAAGGAAAAACACTGACAATAGACGCGTACAACGTGATTATAGTCCTTGAAACAATGCTGAAGGGAAAAGAGCTGATAGAGTCTGACGACTCATTCGTGAGGGACATTTCAGGAGTATTCGGTAAGCACAAAATAACCAAAACAACATACCAAGCAATCAGCCTAATAATGCAGACACTCAAACAGAACCCGCCCAAAAAAACGCTGATCTTCTTTGACAGCCCTGTGAGCAAAAGCGGGGAACTCGCGGCAATCACAAGGAGAAAAATGGAGGAGCACGGAATAAACGGCACCGCGCAAGTAGTGAAACAGGCGGACAATGCCGTCATAAGACGAGGAGAGGTGGCAGCAACCAGCGACAGCGTCATACTACAAAAAGCTAAAAAGACATTTGACCTAGCAGGATACATAGTCAGAGAGAAAAACTACAAGCACCTATACCCCATAAGAAAAACATAACGGATAAATATTTTAAAGAATCCAGTAAACGTAATAAACAAGGAGACCAGTTATAGTATACCGTGTAAGGAGAGGACCAGTCGCCTAGCCAGGATACATGGGAAAGCCTGAAAGGGCGCCGTCACAAAGGCGTAAGCCTTCTAATCCTGGAGGCAAGCCGGAGAGCCGAAAACGCTCGGTCCGGATATCGAGAGTTCAAATCTCTCCTGGTCCGCCACTCCTCTCTTTTATCTCTCCTCGAAAGTGCTCAAATCCTCGGGGGTCTATTCTTTTTTCAGCCTGGTTCGGTAGTCGTAACACTATATCCTTCCCCTCGGTAACTGTTCCTATTGGGTACAAAGTGCCGCCGACCACTTTCACCGAGTCTACTGCTCTACTCCACTTCACTGAAGGTACTGTTACAACGAGTTCGAATTCTTCTCCCCCATACAAAGCTAAGTCGACGCAGTCGAGACCATGGCTCTCCGCGAATATTTGCACCTCTTTTGGAACTGGTATAGAGTCAATAATGAAGCCGACACCGCTCATTTTTGAAAGTTCGTATAAAGACCAAGCTAAGCCGTCGCTGCTATCTATACAGGAAGATAGAACGTTTCGCTCGGATAGAACTATTCCCTCCCTCATCCTAGCTCTGGGTTCATAGACAGCGTGTAAACCCAACTTCT
>Ga0190363_1002652_pt1 | contig 10101 bp, 5 predicted proteins | sample 48721867_MG_FD_161272 | JGI IMG/M metagenome (GOLD analysis project Ga0190363, IMG submission 161272) | Hydrothermal vent microbial mat bacterial communities from Southern Trench, Guaymas Basin, Mexico - 4872-18-6-7_MG | ecosystem: Environmental > Aquatic > Marine > Hydrothermal vents > Microbial...
ATTTAAATAATCCGAAGCACTTAAGCTAATTATGGAACTAGAGGAGTTTATATTACCTTCGCTTTTTGTGGTTCTAGCACTTACTTTGCTGGCGTTGAGAGGCCCAATAACCGGGTTTATGCTTTCCCCTGTTAGTGATGCGAAACTAATTAACATTTTTCTCTCGATGTTAGCAACAGTTCTTATAGGGATTGCTTATCTTTTAATAAGGTCAAGAAAAATTAGTAAGTGATTTGGAAGTCATCAAATTTTTCTTTACTTTCCTTCCAACTTACTTCGAGTTTGTCAATTCTAGCTAATGGATGACCAGTTTTTATCACCTCCAATGCTTCCTTAATTACACCTTCATCTCCTTGGAATAGGATCTCAACTCTTCCATCATTCAAATTTCTGACGTAGCCTTTGAGTCCTCTTCTCTTAGCTACAGAAGAGACAAAAAATCTGAAACCTATTCCCTGAACCCTCCCACTTACAAAAATGTGAGCAGTTTTTTCCATAAGAAGAAGGAGGCTCGGGAGATTAAAAATATTACCCATTACCATATGCTGAGTTTCTCTAACAGTTCTTCAATTATTTCCTCTGGAAGGACGAGTAAAAAAACAATTAGCTTAAAGATAGAATCGTTCTTCTTCCCGAAGAACCTAATTATTATCCTGTGAATCTCGTTCAAAATTATCTCTGGAATTTCTTCTTCTATTGAATTGACGAATTGTTCAAGTATAGGTTTTGCTTCATAAATTTGGAGTAAGCTGGCGATTTTTCTACACATACTCGGCATATTCTCGCTTATCAACTTAACAGGTCTTTCCAAGATTCTGTACCCTCTACTCTTTACCAAGAGGGAAAGAAGGATTAGGAAATGAAATTTCATCTTGATTAACTTCATTACATCGACATTCTCTTTTCTCAGATTGGTTACACTCCATTCAAAGTAAACTTCCTCTAAGCTTAAGCATTTAACAAGTTGAACCAGCAAGTAAAATTCAGCCCTTATTTCATTATTTTCACTCAATATAAATTTTAATAATTCAGAAGCATTTGCTTTGTATATGTGCCTACTCTTCCTACTTATTTCGAATTTTTTTGCTAGTTCTTTAGACCAAGGAATTTCTTGAATTAAGGAATATGTTCTCAGTTTTTTGAGAGCCATATCCACCCTAACCCTTGGTATATTCCTCCACCTACCGTAATAGGTGGCAGCGAGCATATATTTGTTGTACGGCCTCAATAGGAGAAGGTAGAAAATTCTTGATGTAGTTTTATCCTTTAGAACTTTTATTCCCTCCTCTGGAATTTTCTTAATTGGGAAAAACGAAACTTTAGGATCCTTTAGAACTTTCTCGGAACCATCTTTGTAAATTAGTTTTAATATTCCTCGAGTTGGGAAAAACTTTAATTCTCCAATTTTTTTCATATGTGTCTAAAAGATACACCAAATTTTTAATTTTTCTTTTTGATGGAAAAAACTATTCTAACGGCTCCGGAAGGCTCCAGAGGGGCTGAGAATAAGTTCCTTTAGGCAAATTTTTATAAAAAATAGGTTTCTAAAAGATACATAAAATGAAAATTTTTAATTTTCTAGTACCAAAAGTGCACAAATGCCCTAAATGTGGGGAAAAAATGCAGGTTTGTGGGAAGATTTTCTATAAGGGAAGGAAAGTGGAAGTTTTAAGGTGTCCCAAATGCAATTTCAGAAAATTGAATTTATGATGGAACTGATTTTATTTTTTCAATAAGTTCTTTTATCTCCCACTTCTTTGCTCTCCCTCTCTCTAATATGTCTATAATACCACGCTTTACCTCTTCTAAAGTTTTCAACCTGTCCTTACTTTTCTTGACGACTTCCTCATAAACTTTTCTAGAGATGAGAGCATCTTTGTATTGCTCTTCAACTAATTTTAAAGTAGTTTTTATAGATTCAATCTCCTCATTTACGGAAGAAAGAATTTTCTTAAGTTCTTCTTCTTCTTTGAGGGTTATTCTCCTTTCTGCAGCTTCAAGTTTTACTTTTTCTATCTTATCTTCCAACTCCCTGACTTTTTCTCTTAACTCTTCGAGATCTCTAGAGGTTACAAAGTTCCTCATTTGAACTTTAATTTCGTCTAAAGACTTAACTATTTCAAGAGTTAAAGAATCCAATCTTTTTACTTTGTCTAAAAAGACAGGAAGTTCTCCAATTTTTAATTCCATATCCGAATAAAGGGTTTCAACTTTGTGCATGTACTTCTCAACTTCACTTCTCATTTCACTTATCTTAACTAGCTTGTCACCAACATCTTTAGCTATATTCACCAAAGCTTCCATATTTTTCAATTCGGAAAAAATTTCTCTTATCTCTCTAAACTCCTTTAAGATATCCCTTATTATCTCTTCATACTCGCTCACCTTAGATTTTAAGAGAGAAAGTTCTCCCTCGAATTTCCTCCTCTCCTCAACCAATTTCTGTGGCTCTAATTCGTAAATGATCTCCCCTATTTTCTTGAAAGATAGAAGTGCTTCCCTTATAGTCCTGTCTTTTTCTATTAGAGAGCTCCTGAGTTCCCCTATTCTTTCTGCGGTTGATGTTATCTTTTCCTCGGTACTCTTTTGTAGTTCTTTGAGCATATTGAGTTGAGCTCTAAGGCTTTCAATTTCCTTAGCGAGGGTTGCTACATCTATGGAGACTTTCCCTACACTCTCTTTTACTTTTTCCTCTTCCTTTTCCTTTGCCCTCTTTTCTTTTTCTTTTCTTTTCTCCTCCTCTTCACTACTTTCTTTGTTTTCTTTCTCTTCTTTCTTTTTTTCTCCTCCTTCTTTTCTCTCCTCTTCTTTTCCTTCCATTCCGTAAAACCTCCTAGCTTCTCTTTTAACTCGTCCAACTCCTTTCTTAAATCTTCAATACTTTCCTTTATCTCCTTTAGTTCTTGAGATATAGATAGTCTTCCTCTTTTCTTCGGTACCTCCTTTGCTTCCTCACGTTCCTCTACTCTCTCCTCTCCTTTCCCTTCCTCTTCTTTTTCCTCAACTCTTTCCTCGCTTTCCCCTACTTTTATCTTTTCTTCCTCTTCTGTGGCCCTCTCTACCATTTCTTCAGTTTCCTCTTTTTTCTCGAGGGCTTTTAACACTTCTTCATAACTTTCCTTGGAAATCTCCCCTCTCCCGTATTGTTCTCTTATCTCGGAAAGTACGTCACTAAGCTCCTCGATTTTTCCTTTCTTTTCTTCTAGTTTTTTCTCGAGTTCCTTTATGTCCTTAAGAAGTTCACTAGCGCTTTTCTCTTCCTCCACACTTTTCTCTTCTGGCTCCTCTTCCTTCCTCTTCACGGAGATTTTAATTTTTTTCAATTTTGATAAGATTGCCAACTCTTCACCTCCTTAACTTACCCCTAAGTGATTCGAGATAAGCCTCAGCCATATGGAAGGAACCTTCTTTAAGTCTTTCTTTCGCGAGGTTAAGCTCCAACTCCAATTCATATGTATCAACTCCTCTCTTCTTCATACCTTCTATAACTTTTTCTACTTTTTCAATTTCTCTTTTCACTCTAAAGTAATTCTCCAGTTCTTCATCACTCAACCTTGAGGTGTCGTGGAGCAGTGGTCTAAATTGTACGAAGTAAGGCTTACCATTATTATACTCAGGATTATGGAACAGACCAGTACCGACTTCTAGTTTAGGTATCATAGCAGCATAATGAGCACCATACTTCTGCTTTACCCTATTCAGATCACCTTCATATTTGGTTCTAAGTTGTATTTCAGTCCCAATGTTAGCTCTAATAGCACCTCTAAAGTCCATTAATACTTGTGAAATCATAAATAACCCGATACCCCACTTCCTGAATTCTCTACACCCTCTCTCTAAAGCCACATAACCACCTTTACCACCATATTTTGGGAGTAACCTGTGAACTTCATCATAGACAATGAGTACTTTTAGTTTCTTAGATTCTGGTAGTGCAAGCTTAAAGACAGAACTTATGGTATTTCTCACGAATTTATCTAGCTCTTCAGGGGCTAGCTTATTCAAGGTGAAAATTGTTATTTCCCCAGGTTTCATGTAGTCAGTTATCTTTATTTTCATATTTGGATCTGTGACTTCAATTATATTTGTCTTAAATCCACGGGCTTCTTCTCTCTTTATTCCAAATAACTTATACCTTCTAAGCATGTGCTCATCCCTACAAGCCTTGATGAAACCAGTCCATTGGAGAGTAGGATCGAATACAATTACCGGTATCCCGCGTTTCAGTAACTCTTCTGAAATTACCATAGCAGATACACTCTTACCTGAACCGGTAGCACCTGCAGCAATTCCGTGCATCATCAGCTGGTTAATGTCCAAGTATGCCTTCTTATCACTTTCAGCTATTTTACCTAACCAAATTGTTTCTGGACTAGCCTTCGGGACTTTAGAGAAATCTATTGGGAACACATACTTAGCCTTAGCTAACTTCCTCTGGAGGTAGATTCCATAGACCCTTCTACTGAAGATCAAGAGAATTACAATTAGGATTGCTAGATAAGTAAAGATGGAAGTGGCGATAGAGTACAAAATATTAATTGCGAGAGGTACTTCTAAGACCTTGAAGGTAGTAAGGCTGCTCGCATATTTTGTATCGTAATGAGCTACGGCTTCAATTACGTAGATTCCAGGCTTAGCACTTTCTGGTATTTTCTCTTCCTTGCTTATGTCTAAAGTATTCTCTACTGCTAGAGTTTCTTCATTAGCCACGATCGTCTTATTGGTAGCAACTTCCCTTATCGTATAATTAATCCAAACATCAACCTTCTTTGTCGTTCCCAAATTGAAAAGAGAGATGGTAAATTTCACCTTTTCTCCAGGTTTAACTTCTGGGGTCAAGACCTTCACCTTAACATCTAGGAGAGCCTCTTTCGCTGGAACGATATTTAAAGTAGTGGCAACTCTAACCTGTTGATCTCCTGCTGCGATTACTATGTCCCCAGTATAGGTTCCGACTTTGGATGCGGGTAAAGTATAATACTTTATTTTTAATGAATAAGTCGACTTCGCTGGGATGTTGAAAGATGGAGTGGCTATCTGGATAAATTGCCACACCTCTCCTTCCACTGATACAGTGGCTGTTACGGGTGTTGGTTTATTATTTATTAGGTCCAAGGAAACAATTTGGTATTCTCCTGGTGTTAATTCCATTTCTATTGAGTTTTTCGAAAGTAAGAGTGGAACAGGTTTGATTTCTTCAGTAGGAATTGTTATATTAGGCACTGCGGCCCCAGCTCCAGCACCAGCCCCTGAGGTTGGAGGCGGAACTGTTGGTATTGTAATATTTGGAATTGTTATATTAGGCATAGTCACATTCGGGGCTCCTGCTCCTGGAGCTCCACCAGCTCCTCCTCCTGCACCACCTGCACCAATTGGTGGACAGTCGACTGGACAATTTATCGGGCCTTCTCCAAACTCAAGTTCACATTCTTCATTACCACAAACGAATTGAGCTAAAGCATAAGCTCCGCCAACATATGGCCTGTCTACACTTACTATCTTATTAGTGAGATCTACTTGGCTGTCTAACCTTCTCCAAGCATTCCTAAAGCAAGTCATATTCCCAAATTCCCAGTTCATACATTCATAAATTCCCAAGAAGACTTCGGATGCACCGCTCAAGTTAAACTGTGAGTAATTGAATTTAATTGTGACACCTTCTGTGTAGTTTAGAGTGGTATTGAATGAGAATGCATTAACTACGGTATCACCAGTTCCAACAGCTTCTCTATTAACATGGCCAACGATAAACGGATCAGAGACACCCGTAGTTATTGGAACATTCTTTAATTTCACGGAAGCATTGAAAGCATCTAGTTCAATATCATAGTTCCTCTTGGCTATATAGTCGCCGAAGTATCCTTCTTCATCTGTTGGGAGTTCATACATTTTACTTTCAGTGTTATTCCTGTAGAGAATAGTAACAGCCTCTACTGGCCTAGACGGTTCTTCAACATCATACAACTGTCCACCAAACCAGACTAGTTCCGTCGGATTCACTGCATCGAAGTAAGCTGCCCCAAAATTACAGTTCCCAGCCCAATCGCAACTCGTAATGTTGACAACATATTCACCATATTGATTCACGAATGAACTGCTGACCGAATAGTTGAAAAAGTATTTATCATCAGTTCTCGAAACTAAATTCATGTCTCCGGAGACCGTAGTACCATCAGGTTTCCTAATTGTTAGGTTAGCAAACTTTACATTACCACTGTCTGTAACGTTAGCTAAGATGACAGTAGATTCGAAAACATCTATCTTGTCTGGGTAGGCAATTGCCTCTATGATTGGTGGTGTAGTATCGACGTAGGAAATTGCTTTAAATTCGAAGTCACTCTTAGTTACATTATCAGGTAAATAAGTTACTTCTACATATAGATCGTATGCTTTTTCTAAACTGAGTTCAGGGGCAGAGATTATGGCTTTCCAGGCATTATATCCAGAATCGTAGGAAATACCTATGATTTCTATTCCATCACTTAACCATCTAGGCCCTATTTTAATCTTCCAAGACAGCTTCGAAGCATCTGTTACCGGAGTGCTACCTAGAGTTACTTTTATGTAAGTGTATATGACATCTCCAGGGGATACATTAGTTAGGGGAGAATCTTCCTTCGGTGAGATAATATCAACAAACAGAGGAACAACTTCCATAACTAGAGTAGTGTTTTTCTCTAGAGTTATTATGGAAGTATTTTGGCTTTCCAGATAGTGAGTGAAGTTGGTTCTGGAAGATATAGAAGGTGCATTATAGGATATTTTAACTGTACCACCTTCATTGAAAGGGAGCATCAAGGAGGTTGGCTCAGTTTCTAGATAAGAGCCACCCGTTATATTTAACTTCAAGAATACGTCCGGGCTCCCAACATTATCAATTTTTACATAAGAGAATGTTCCATTACTCCCTTGAGCAACTTTCTTGTAAATGTAAGTGGTATTGTGGGTCCAATTCGGGACAACATATATATTAAGGAGTAGGAGATCATAAGCGCCTTCTGCAGATGTAGCTTGGATGTAAGTTGGATAATTCCCAATTTCATAGTGAGGTATTGTAATAGTAAGATTCACAGTCTGGTTTTCACCTATATCTAAATAGGTTAGGTTGACAGGGTTAAATGAGAGGTCAAAGTCGGAACATCCAACTCCAGATACGCAACTGAAGGTTATGTTATTCAATGGTTTGCTCCCACTTGAACTTATTGTGAAGTCGATAGTTTTGTTCAGACCAAACATCCAAACGTCTATTTGATCTTCAACAATCTCTAGGATAGGGTATTCACCTATCTCAAACACAATGGATGTTCTATTTTGGGAAGTACTGTTGTCCAAGTTCTTCCAAGTTACAGTCAGGTTTATGGTATAATTTCCATAAGGAGTACCCCCCTTTACTGTAATCACTGGGGTTTCAGTTAAGGACTCACCTTTGAGAATCAAATCATAGGTAAAGTTGCTTGGGGTTATCGTCCAATTGTTTGGAAGTTCGAAATTCACAGAAACATTTCTCGCCCTAGCAAGGCCTGTGTTGTTAAGAGTGAAGAGGATAGTCACATTCCTATCTTCATGAGCTGTGAGGTCGACGATTGTCGTGTTAGAGGGTGAGTATATAGTGAGTGAAGTATTGCCTATGACATAGAATTCCTTTTCCTCTCCACAACCAGTTACGTTTTCAATATCTTCAGCACATATTTTGACCTTATAGACTCCTGTAATACCTGGAGTGTAAGTGTAGGAGAAAATCGAGTTATTGGATGAAAGAGGAATTATTTCAGTTTGATTATCTGGCCTGCTTAGGTTCAACCACACATTACTTATCCCTAAGTTATCAGTAACATTAGCGGAAATCGTTACGTTATCAATGGTGTACTCGAGGTAGGTTTTATCTAACATCGTATCTTCGATTGTTGGCGGAGGATTAGTAACGTTTAGCCAGAGAGTAGCTATCCTCTGAGTAAAGGTTTCATTCTCTTCAACTATCAACTCTAAATAATATATACCCCTAGCAGCATCTATAGGGGCGTTGTAGTAGATACTTACGTTGGAAACAGCTCCTACATCAACAGATAAGAAGTCAGGGAATACGTAAGAAATGTAAGTGGAAGCGTTTCCAGATTTATAAACGTGATACCACATCTTTACATTACCTTCGTTCTTAATTGTTAAGTTCGTTAAGAAACCAGTTGTGTTCACAGGGGCAACTAACATTCCAAAATCTTCAGGATATATACTCCAGTTCCTGTCTACTGGTATTGTTACGTTGAGGAATTTCCTACTAGTGCCGTCGTTACTCGAATTAGCTGTTATATATGTCCAGTATAAACCTGGAGCTTGACCTTTTGGTACTGAGACATTAACTAGAGCTGTAAAGTTCTTACCAGCATCTAAAGATCCGTATGCACTTGGGAGGAAAGTAACCTTACAAGATGGACATCCAAAGCTCAAATTTCCTCCTTCTGTGTAAAGATAAATATCCAGCACGTAAGAGTTACCTATAGACCTCACTGTAACGTTTCCGGATGAGTAGTTGCCATTCCAAATAGTTAGCGCAAGTGGATTGAAGATTTCTACTATGGGGTTAGAGGCCACCCTCACTCTAGTCACATTAGATGCAGAACCTTCTGAATTATCTGCATTTGTCCAAGTTGCTGTAGTATTTAATGTTATCAGAGTTGGTGGAGTACCAGCCAGAACTGTTACTTTTACAACCCAAATACAACTTGTATTTGCAGCTATATCTCCGCAGTAATGTACAGTATCATTAAACACGACGAAACCTGAGATGTCTTTTATTTGTAAATAAACACCATAGGCGGTTATTGGTCCTAAATTCGTAAAGTTAATTGGTAACACAAACGTAAAGTTATCGTCTTGGGTTATGTTTGGGACCTCAAGATAGTCTAACTGCTCGATTTTACTATAACTCTTTCCCCACACTGTGAAGTAACCAACGAAAGTGATGTCAGAATTACTTTCTGGAGGCATATCGATCGCTTCTATAGAGACGTTATAGATTCCATCTTGAGTTGGTGTATAGAACACTTGATAGTCACCAACCCTCCTTGGATCAGTTCCTAAGTAACCCATGGTTACTTCCTCTATACTTCCATTAGGTAATCCTATTAAGGCTTTGACTCCATTCTCCACAATGCCATAGTTATCAGTAATTGTAGCATTGATCTTCACGGAGTCTTTATTTGCTTCTATCCCAATGATTGGGAAAATAGTTGCATTGAAAATCTTTGGAGCTTCGAGATCTTTCACACTTACTGTAACCCAGCTCTCACTTCTTCCAGCAACGTAGTATTTAGATAGATCATCACTTATATTGCAGAGGAAAGAGAGATTTCCTTTCTCAGGAGTAGAGAAATTATATTCCACAAAGCCGTCTTGGTCAGTTTGGAAGGTCCCGATTTTAGTCAAGGTAGTAGTGTAGTTATACCACAAGTCTATAGTGTAATTCTCGATTCCAGCAAATGAATGCTTATCTTGAACTTCACATTTTACCGTAATGTTGCTTGGATAACTTACTGTCCCACCTTCAGTAGGTGTTAGTATATAGACATTGGCAACTCCTGAAATTGTGATCCAAACCGTATCTGTTGCAGTATCATAATAACTTTTCGTGGCTTTTGCGGTTATGTTCTGATATCCTGGAACAGCGCCAGTGGGGGTCCAGGTAGCTGAGAGACCCTCCGCTATCTTATTACCGAACTGATCAAACCATTCGACATACGGTACTATATCATTCCCGTTTTCATCTTTTGTAACGGCTTCTAGGTATACCTGATCATCTTTAGAGAATGAAGAGTTTTCTAGCGGGCTCGTTATCGTAATTCTAAGTACTCCCTTAATCGTAATGCTTCTACTTTCCGTCGAGGAGGGTTGATTACCATCTCTTGTAGCATTTATGTAGAGTGTATATACTCCCGGCAATATGTCGTCAGGAGGGTTATAAATGATTGTGGTCCAACCAGTCGAGTTAGTTAAGTTTGTTGTTACGAGAGAAGTACTATTATAGAGGTACACTGTAGCATTTTCAGCATCTCCAGCATTTGCATCAAGAACATGAACCTTTAAAGTGATATTGTAAGGTGAAAAGCT
>Ga0190363_1002653_pt1 | contig 10100 bp, 7 predicted proteins | sample 48721867_MG_FD_161272 | JGI IMG/M metagenome (GOLD analysis project Ga0190363, IMG submission 161272) | Hydrothermal vent microbial mat bacterial communities from Southern Trench, Guaymas Basin, Mexico - 4872-18-6-7_MG | ecosystem: Environmental > Aquatic > Marine > Hydrothermal vents > Microbial...
AGCCTTTCTTAAGGAGGCTAAGCCTTGGTGCATCTCTAGAGAGCGCGTTTGGGGGACCCCGCTTCCAGTTTGGGTCTGCGAAAAATGTGGCCACAAAATACTTGTCTCAAGCAAAAAAGAAATATTAGAAAAAGCTCTTCCAGACCCGGCTACCGGCGAAAAGCCAAAACTGCCAGAACTACACAAACCTTGGATTGACAGAATCTACTTTAAGTGTGAAAAATGCGGCGGTAGGATGCGGCGTGAACCCTACGTGCTTGATACTTGGCATAACAGCGGCGCCTCGCCGTACGCCCGCTTCACAGACGAAGAATTTGAAAAGTTGGTTCCAGTAGACTTTCTCGTGGAGGCGATAGATCAAACAAGAGGCTGGGCTAACACGCTGCTGCTTGAGCATGTAATATTGACTGGAAAGCCAGAAGCTCCCTATAGGGCTTTTCTATTCTACGGATTTGCCCTTGATGCTAAAGGCAGGAAAATGAGCAAGAGTTTAGGGAATGTTATTGAGGTTAATCCGCTTTTGGAGAAGAATTCCGCTGATCTTTGCCGCTTCTATATCCTTTGGAAGTGTTCTCCAATAGACTCTATGAATTTTGACATTGAGGAGGCTAAGCGGAGGCCATATCAAGTTTTGAGCACGCTCTATCATCTCCACAGATTCTTCTATCAAAACGCCGAATACGACGGATTCGACCCGAAGAAGCATAGGTTAGGATGGGCTGAACAGAATAATCTTTTGAAAGCTCCCGAAAAATGGATTCTTTCAAAGCTTCAGGGAACAGTTGAGGAAGTAACTAGACGCTTGGAGACTTGTGAATTTAACTTTGCAGTTTCAGCCCTTGAAAGGTTTATTGTAGATTATGTAAGCCGAGGATACGTGCCAATGATAAGACGTGAACTCTGGACGGACGCCCCCGAAACTTTGAATAGGAGATTAGCAATTTATGCGACGCTCTGGCATGTCTTAAAGGCAAGCCTACTCCTATTCAATCCTGCAACTCCGTTTATAGCAGAATTTCTCTATCAAAAAGTTTTCCGTGCATTCGACGATTCACTTCCTGAGTCAATCAACTTTGAAAAATGGCCTCTTCCAGAAAAGAGATTCATGAATTCTCAGCTTGAAGAGGAATTTGAAATTTTAATGAAGGCAATTTCAGTTTCCTACGCAGCTAGGCAGGCTGGAAGGCTAAAGAGAAGGTGGCCCCTTAGAAAGGCAATAGTAGTTGCTCCTCAAAAGGCGAAGAATCTAGAGAAATTTAAGGAACTCTTCCTTGAACTTGCAAACGTTAAGGAAGCAGAGTTCGTCGAAAAAGTTCCAGAAGAATTGGCCAGCGGACAATGGGTTTCAGCAACCGAAGAAGAAATACAAGTTTTCCTTGACACTTATAGGGATAAATCTCTAATTGGAGAGGGATTGATGCGCGACTTGGCCAGAAGGATACAAGCCTTAAGAAAAGAGCTGGGATTTGTTCCAACAGAGATTTTAAATGAAGCTCATGTGGCAATGCTCGACTCAGAGAAGGCTAATCTGCTTAATCCTTTCTTAAAAGAAATGGCCGAACTTGTAAGGGTAAGAAAAGTCTATATACATTCAGACAAGCCGGAAATTAAGGCGCTAAGGTGGTATCAGTACGAATTGGATGGACAAAAGATTCTGATAGCCATAATCTAAGGTTTTAGTAGAGAAGAACCGGAAGTGGCAATGAAAGGATAAAAATCAGCAATACTCCAATCGCCAATATTTTTCTTCCAGTCGAAAGACTTGAAACGTTATCAAGAGGCCCTGGATGTCGATACAAGCCGAAAATTAAGACAAAAAATATCATGAGCCAAAAATCCGTGAAAAGTAATAAAACAATCGAGATTACCAGAAAAATTGATCTTGCTTTCCCTTTGAAGATGCTTTCTATAATATGACCTCCATCGAGGGTTCCAACTGGAAGTAGATTCAGCATAGTCACTACTATGCCTATCCAGCCAGCATAGGCAACTGGATGAAGCAGTATGTAGACATAACGGCCAGGGGGAGGATTAGGAACCTTCACCAGGTATGGCATGATCACCTCAAAGAGGAGTGGAGGAGGGAGCCCCGGAAGAAGCTCCTTTGAAAAATGTATTTGTGACCATGGTAGTCCTATTATTGTAGCTAATAGGCTCACTATAAATCCTGCTATGGGCCCTGAGGCCCCTACATCGAAGAGGGCGTCCGAGTTTGGTGGTGGAGACTTTTGCATAATTACTGCTCCGAACGTTCCTATTCCAAGTTGAGGCGGGCTCGGAATAAAGTAGGGTAGAGTTGCCTCTATCTCATGTTTATTGGCCATTATTTTGTGGCCAGTCTCATGTATCCCAAGAATGGCCATTATCGTTATCATGAAAGTTAAGCCTCCGAAAACTGGATCTAGTCCTCTCTGGCCTCCGGAAATTAGGTAGCCAGTGAAGAAAGTTGTTGCTAGAGTGGCCAAGAAAAGAATTAAATTGATCATAACATTGCTCTTTTTTACCGGAGGCTTTCTCATAATCCTTAAAATTTCTTTTCCTGCTTCCCTTCTTAAGACTGGAAGCAGCCCGGCCGGCTTAAGGCTTCTGTAAAGTTTTAGAAATGCTTCCTTTGAATTTTGGTCTGTTTGGACATGAAAGGTTAGTATCCCCTGCTCCATGTAGTAGTCTAGAACTTGAAATTCTGATGAGACTAGGCTGTAGATTTCGTCTATTTTAGATTCTTCTAGTTGAGTAGGTTCTGGCTGATTGAAACTTGTAGGTTCTTCTGGTTCATCCATTTTGTTTTCGTTATGAAATGCAATGTCGAAGTATTAGAAGATTTTGTTTATATGGCGTGTTTTGGTTCAGTTTCGGAATCTGACCATTAAAAAATTCTTAATAAAAGTCATGAACGTTCCATATCTGTAAACTGGAAGGGATCATCATGCTTTCAAAGATGGAGAGAAGTTGAGATGAAATTAAATTCCAGTAAGATGAACGATAAAGATGATTATTATCTTGCTGTGATTTTGCCAACCTACTGCGAAGCTGAAAATATAGAAAAAATAATTTCCGCTATCGAAAAATTGGACGTTAATCAAAAAATATTTGTCGTTGATGACTCGAGCCCCGATGGAACTGGAAATATTGTTAAGAGACTTCAAGAGACGTATTCAAATGTGGTTCTTTTAAGCAGACGATATAAAGCTGGGCTTGGAACAGCGATAACTTATGGCTTTCATTTCATTCTATCACAGCCAAGCCTTCCTAAATATATAGTGACGATGGATGCTGATGGATCACATAATCCGAATGATATTCCAAAGCTTCTACAGCAGGCAAATAGGGGCTATGACATTGTTATTGGAAGTAGATACTGTAAGGGAGGAAAGGTTAAGGGTTGGAGTTTAACGCGTCTAATAATAAGCAAAGTTGCCAACAAATTGACCGCTAAACTTGTGGGGCTTCCTTTAAGTGACTTTACAAGCGGTTTTAGAGTTTACTCAAGGGAGTATGTAGAGGATGTGCTGCCGAAGCTACACAGTCAAACATACGAAATTCAAATAGAAACTTTGAGGCAGGCGCGCGTTAACAATGCAAAGGTTACGGAGACTCCTATAACATTTGTGAATAGGAAAAAGGGAAAATCAAAACTTACAAAAAACGAAATAATTAGCTTTCTTGTTTATACGCTGAAAACTGCGATTAAAGAGCTGAAGAATAGCTTTTGGCGGCGTATTTTGGTAAGGCGGTTCGGCTGATGTTTTATTGAGAACCGGGGGAGATTACCAATAAAAATTGCTGTTCTTCATCATGCCTTGGGCAGATTTGGTGGGGGCGAAAAAATAGCTGTTTTACATAGTTTGTATATGAAAAAGATGGGTTTGGATGTTGAACTTTTTTATAATGGCCCGATGCCTGACGAATGGAAAAGAAGGGTTCAGTTGGGTGTTCCTTTAAAAGCGTTACCTTTCGGACTCACCAAATCTATTAGAGATCTAAATAGACTGATGAATCATCTTAAATCCTTTGACATAATTCTCGTAAATCATCACATTTGTCCATTTTTAGCTTTTTATTTGAGCATACTCTTTAAGTCAAAGCTTGTTTGGTATTGTGGTGAGCCTCTTAGACCCTTGTGGGAAAATTATATTTCTGGTATAGATTACAGGGAGTTGAAATGTACGGTTAAATCGACAAGTTTAGAGGTGTATGGAAATTTTTTCACTTCTCTATTTCTTTCAAATGGGTTGTATGATATGTCGGTTTCTTTTCTTAAGGCAGTAGATAAGTTGACTATACCCCGTTTTCATACTATAGTAGCAAATAGCAACTATACTAGGGAAGTTGTTAAGAGAATCTATGGTTTGGACGGTTTTGTGCCTGTGGTGTATCCCGGCGTAGAAAGACGATTGGATAGTCAAAATACTGCATCTAGAAATGTAGGGAGATACATTTTAAGTGTTGGGGCAATGACTCCTTTGAAGAATCATGCTGCTCTTCTGAAGGCATTTGACATTTTGTCGTGTAAACGCGGGTTAAAAGTGAAATTGGTGATTGTGGGGAATGGGCCATTGGAAAATGAACTTCGTTCTTTGGCGCGTAGGTTCGGTTTGAAAAATGTGATTTTTGAGCCGTGGGTTAGTGAGCGTAAACTTAACAATTATTATGCTGGGTGCATGTTCATTGTCCATTTGGCTTATCATGAACCTTTTGGTTTGGTTCCCGTGGAAGCTGCCCTTCACGGGAAGCCTTCAATTGTTTCTGTTGGTGGTGGAACCTCCGAGTTTGTGGTTCATGGGGAGAATGGCTTTGTAGTTGAACCTAACCGTCCGGAGGAAGTCGCAGACCATATAGAATATCTAATAGAGAATAGGAAGATCCGTGCTGAAATGGGTTTGAAGGCTAAAGAGAGAGCTTTGAAAGGATTTACTATTGAAAAGTCAACTGAAAATCTTATAAGGACTATTGAAGCTCGAATCTAAATGTTCCCTTTGTATTATAAGTGTATGAAATGGCTTATCGAAAAATATGATAAATTATGTCAAGGAGGAGTTTCCCGAGGCTATTCTCGAGGGGATAAGTCCTTTTAGAGAAATAAGGGAAGAGTTAAATAAAAAGGGAAATTTTAGATTATGGGTCGTGGTAGTCTTTTTCGCTTACTGTTCCTAGACGTTCAACTATGCTTATTGTTGGATGCAGCGGGTCGGTGGATGAATAGGTTATCTTGAGTACTATTGCTGTTACTCCACGATTTTCAGTTTGAAGATACTGTATTCCCGGTTCACTGCCTAGACCATCCCAGAACCACTTGCTGGCGTAGTAGGTGTCTTGTCCGTCAACTCCCCAAATCAGCAAACCTATCGTTCCGTTGAGGTCCTTGTAGACGGCGATTACCGCGTAGCCTGAGCCTGTTGCGTTTCTAGCCCAGCAGGATAATGCCAGTATCTTGTCTGAGTGTCCGGTGTCGTTGGTTACGTAGGAGCCTGTCGCCCAGAAGGCCATTGTGAATTCGTTGAAGTATTCTGCACCCAGATTGGCGCAGGGGCCGCCGACGAATATCATGTTGCTGGTTGAAATTGGATAGCCTGCTGTAGTGCCGTATCGGCACCAGTCGTCTTTCAGGAAGGTTCTTCCAAGCGAGTCACGGTAGTCAGATTTTGTTCCGCTTGTTGCTCCGCCCATAACGAAGGGGGCGTGCGGTCCGTAGGTGGTCTCGTTTATGTCCATTCCGGCCGCACAGACTTTTATCTCCTTTATTGAGTCGAAGGCCTCAGTTACATACGCGGCTCCTAGGGAGTCTATTGTGTCGGCATCCTTGCCTACAACTATCCATTCGTAGCTTCCGCCAATATCAGTTGTTAAGTTGGCGTAGACTACCGTATAGTTGGCTATTGCTCCTAATTGTGTATTGATTGTGTGATTTGCACGTATCAGTATATCACCTGTGATGTGTAGGTGTTCTGGATATTTAAAGCGGCTTGTTTGCGTAGTGTTTGGCGGAGTTACCTTGAACATTATACTCATGTTTCCGTGGAATGCAAGTTCTGTGGCATTTAGTCCGTAGTAGGTGGAGTTATGCACTTTGACATAGCTTGATTCTGGTCTGATCTTTATGTCTAATTGCAAACGGATATCATCAATTGCGGATACATTCTCGCTTCTTATGTCGGCGGCCATAGCGTCATAAAGTATTGTTATATTATAGGTTGATCCAAAGGGATCTGTCCATGTTGTACTATTGATTATGTTGTTTGGAATGAAAGTTACAGTATCGTCCAATGTTGTGCTTACGTTTCCGAATGTTCCTATGTCTGTTTTCTCTTCTTGCCATGTTGCATTAGTCGAGTAGAGCACTTTGATTATTGTTCCCGCTGCTGGAACATTGTCGCCCGTTATTGTTATATTCCCTACTCCAGTGGTCGAATTATAATAGAAGGTGTAGTTGTATCCTCCACCAAATGTGGCGTTTGCTCTCCAAGGAGTTTTTAGTGAGCCGCCCCATTCAACCTTTTCGGAGAATACTCCGTAGTCTGTCCAGTCTGACGTGTAGATGACTGGTTTGTGTGTTAGGAGGAAGGAGACTCTTTCTGCGGTTGCTTCAGCTGAGGTTACATTGTGGAATTCCACCCATCTTCTAACTCCCTTATGAACTGCACTGTAGAGGTCGTAGGGGTTGAAGATTTCATCGAGATAGTAGTCTACTTCGGCATCAATCGCGTCCTGATTGGTTCCTCCGCGGTCATCGTCATTTCCGTCGTGACGGTCAGTTATTCCGTAGACGGTTACTGCCCTGAACATGTCGGTGGCGTCGTCTGTGTCCCAGCACCATTCGGCAATAACAAAGGGTACACAAGGCTCATTGCTGGGATCATTTTGGCCAGCATCAATTTTATAGACTACTTTTATTGTGGCGCCATTGCTTGGTGCGGATGTAAAGGTGATATTGTTATTCTCGGTGTCCCACGTATAGTCAACTCCCTCAGTCTTGTGATCTCCATCTACAAAAACCATGGGACTGTCATCCCAGCCGTTGTTGGTCATGTTTCTTGGATATGCAACAGGATTGCTGGTTAGATGGAATTCTCTTGTTGTTCCGTCTCCTGTGAAGGTATCTACTTTAGTGCTTCGGGTGGTTAGAATGGTTTTTCTTCCGATTTCACTTATATCTTCAACGTAGCTGGTTATTGGCTTCGGCCACCAAGCTGCCCATGCCACATAATTCAAGCCGTCATCGATTATTTGAACCATGTCATATTTTCCGGCGTAAGTTGCGCTTCCGTTGTACCAGTGTTGATATTCTTCGCCGTAGAGAGTTGATTGGTCCTCGTAGATGTTCGCATAGGATTTTGGTGGAGTCCCGGCTCCGAGGTCCCATTGGCCTCTTTCGCTGAATTCTATTTGCATTACTCCTGTTCCTTTTCTGTTATCAACCCGCTTTATATCCTTGAACACGATTACGTGTTTCTCTACTTTGTTGAAGATTATGGTGAAGATTATTCTTACAAGCGGGAATTGGTGACCAGTATCTTCGTAAATTGTGGTGTTTAGTAGAGCAACGAATCTCCTCGGCCCGTTATAGAGGACTTTTATTGGTTGGGTTACTGCTCCTCCGTTTGTTTTTCTTCCGCCTAAGTAGGTTGTATTGGTTGCGCCCACTACGCCTTCTTGCCAGTCGCCGCCTATGCTATTTTCATTGTAATAGTCGCTGTAGAGGGCGAAAGCCCATCTGTTATAGTATTCTCCCCCGTGAATGTATGTTATGTTTATTACCCATCCGTTTACCCACTCGTACTCCAGTACTTGGCTTGGATTAGTTGCGAACGGATCTGTTTCTCCGCCATATTCTAGCCCTACCTTTGTCTCGTAATCTATCATTTCACCGTATTTCGAGAAACCAATTTTCAGGTTTTTCTTTTCAAATGGGAAAAGAACATATTTGTCGCTTGCAAGTACCCCTTCAACGGTCATATAATCTTGATCATAAGTTGCTTCTGCAGCCCTTGCAGTATTCATTTGTGTAAGTAGTACAGTAGCTATTGAGCTTACTAGAATCACTATTATTAAGCTAATTACTGCAATTTTTTCCTTTACGTTCATTTTTCATTCCTCTTTCGGTTCACTTATCAGAGCATTTTAACATTTATTAAAAATTTTTTAGAGGTTCAGAATCAGAATTAGAACCAGCCAAACCTCAAAACTAAAATAAAATCAAATCTTGGACATAAATTATCTTCAAACTAAACCTTAAAGCCTTGCGATCCTATCAGATCGTCACCAAAATTTCGTATAGTTTTTAATAAGTGTTTTGTAGCGTAAAATAGGCTTTAAAAATCATTTTAAATCTGAATCCGATATAAATTAATGTTTAAACTCTAAATTAGGCTGCAATAAAGCCTATAATATTTTTCAGATATTTTTTCCAAAGAATATTTTTCTACAGCAGTTCTTCTTGCTTTTTCGCCCATTTTCTTCCTCAATTTTTCATCCTTAATAAGCTGAATAATTCTTTCAGCAACTAACTTAACATCTTTTGGGTTAACCAGAAAGCCTGTCTCAGCATCCTTAACGATTTCGGCTGGACCACCCTTATTTGAGGCTATCACTGGTTTTTGGCAGGCCATAGCTTCAAGAATGGCTATGCCAAAGGGTTCTCCAAGAGTTAAGAAACAAAATATGTCGCAATTTTGATAATATTTCACAATTTTGTCGTGTGGAACAAACCCCTCAAATATTACTTTGTTTTTAAGTCCAAATTTATCCGCGAGAAGCCTTAGTCTTTCTTTTTCTGGGCCTTCTCCTACTATTCTAAGTTTAACCTTTTCTTCCTCGCTGACTACATATTTCATGCTTTTAATGAGGTATTCAACGCCTTTTAGGGGGTAGAGGCTGCCAGTAAATAGTATTTCGAATTCTTCTTTTGCCCTATTTTTATTTGCTGGCCGAAAGAGTTCGATGTCAACTCCGAGCGGAATGACTGATATTTTATCTTCGTCAAAGAATTTTGAGTATAGTCTTTTAACTTGCTCTGTTATGGCTATTAGGTGAGAGCACCTTGAAATTGTTTTGAGATGTAACATTGATGTGAGCCTACTTATTATTTTCTCGTCTAGAGGCCTGCTTGTAAAATGAGCTGAAGCTGGGCCAAATACGAAAGGCTGGGAAAATCTTTCTTTTATTGCTAGAAGGCTAAAGGTTTGGCCGTAAACGGCAGGGAACATGTGATGAACTATGTCTATTTTTTGGGTTCTCAGTATTTTGGAAGCCTTTAGGTAACTTCTTGTTATGAATTGGAGATGGGCAGAATACTTCTTTATTAAATTGTTGTAGGGAAGAGCCTTAATTGAGCATGCATTGAATATTTTAATGTTTTTTGGAGCTCTTTTTATGCTTACGTAGCCACCTATTGCGCTGAAATTTAAGCCTCGTTTAGTTAGGTTTTTCATTATTTGTAGGCATGTTGTTCCCTCGCTTGATATAAGGTGGTCTGTTAGAAGGTGGGCTGCGGATGATATTAATATGTGTGGGGTCATGTTCTCGCATGTTCTTTGTTGAGTATGATTATCAATTTTGCCTCGGAATTCGAATATTGGAATATGACGTTTTTCGTAATATTTTGGGTCTAGAAAAAAATGAATTATATCTTAATATATAAGATATTGTTCGGTGTCGGAACTTGAAGGAGAAAATTTTACGAGCAGTAGGCCATCGCAGCCGTCAACTCCTAAATAATGGAAAGGATAGCTTATCTTCAAAAATAGAAATGAAACTCACCAAGATAACGATGAACGCAATTTGGACTGCTAGCCTCATTAAAACTTCACTGACTATAACTAGAACTCCAACAATTACGCTGAGAAGCATTTTAAAAGCTAATTTAAACATCAAAAATGGAAAGAAGAAGGATAACAAGGTCAAGCATATAGTTAATGTTGTAAGTGAGGATAATTGGGCTATTCCGCTTCAGGCGATGTCTACAATTCAGAGACCGATCTAATATTACATTGCTAAGCGACAATTTTATAATTTTCCCAATCTATCAAGGATTTTATGATAAATGTTGAATTGTTCACAGTTGGGCCTCTATTTACAAATTGCTATCTGGTTTATTGCTCACA
>Ga0190363_1002656_pt1 | contig 10095 bp, 9 predicted proteins | sample 48721867_MG_FD_161272 | JGI IMG/M metagenome (GOLD analysis project Ga0190363, IMG submission 161272) | Hydrothermal vent microbial mat bacterial communities from Southern Trench, Guaymas Basin, Mexico - 4872-18-6-7_MG | ecosystem: Environmental > Aquatic > Marine > Hydrothermal vents > Microbial...
CCATGAGATTGTAGGCCTCCGTTAATAGGGCGTCGGTCTCGTTGAGCTCCTCATCGAGTCTTAACAGCAGTTCATTGAAGCGTTCGAAGAGGTATCTCAAATCGCTTGGGATATAGAGGCGGCCACACTCCTCTATTAGCTTGAGGGCTTCAGAGTAGTTCTCCATCGCCATGAGTTGGAGGATATCGCCATACCAATGGAGGAGCCATAGGGGGGAAAGCGTCTCCCCCACTTCCGACGGGTTCTCGTGTGGTATATAAGGTGACTCTAATCCCTGCCCGATGAGGGGGATTAATAATAAAACTACTAGAAGCCTATTAGCCTCCATATCCACACACCATATAAAATCTCTATGACTCTTGCAGCAACTATCAAAGAGAATATTAGAAATAAAGCTATGCTAATTATGTTAAAGTATAACCTCACCCTCCTCTTCAAAGGGCTATGTAAAGATAGAGTTATGAAATATTCAAGTATGAAGAGGGAAAGATAAACATCAAGTCTACGTTCACCAAGAGATGAGAAGATGACGATGGTTGATGTGAAGAATATTGAAAGTAGTAGGATTAGCCTCTCCACGACCTCCAAGTCATTCACCTATAATGCGCATCTTAATGAGAAGCTTCCCCTCCCTTTGCTCCTCTTCCTCTATAATGATTGATTTGTCGAGGGACTCAGCCATCAACTGGGCCACCGTGGAGGCTAGGGGGCTCCCTAGAACCAGGTTCACCCTCAGCTCCTCCCCCAATTCAATCCTAGGGTTCAAAAGCTCAACTATGCTCCTATCCCCCTCTATGGAGACTCTCACGCCATCTACGAGGCCTAAAAGGTTGACGAGGAGGGTTGAGAGGGAGGATTCTAGGGTTGAGGCTGTTGCCTCCTCCGGCTTCTCAAAGAGTTTGAAGGCCATCGTCCCCGGAGTCTCAACTAGTAGCCCCATCTCCCAAGCCTCATCTCCATATTTCACTATCAACCTATTCGGGAGACTCCGCCTAATTATGGGAGGCTCAGGATTGTTCCTTAAGGGTATCAAAGCTAGTGGGAGGTTCCCTGAGAGCCTTGATGGGAGGTATAGGGCCTTCGACCTTAAACCCAACTCCTCGATAAGTCGAGAGATATTTCTCATACTTGTCTCCATCATCAATACACCGGCCTCCTCGGGCAGCCTTGGGAGACCTGACGAGAGGGCTAGGAGAACGGCTGAGAGGATCAGTAGAGATGAGCCGAGGGCGGTGAAGACCGTCGATCTAAGCAGAAAGTATGAGATGGGAGTGAGGATTAGACCTGAGGATAGGAAGATCCATGCAAGGATGAGATAGGAACGCCTCCGATCCCTCACTCCCATCACTCTTCAAGCCTCTTTATATCCTTTTAATGTTAGTCTTATCTCGCTCCTTCAAGGCTTAGTCGAAAATAGATGTATTTTCTCCTTAAGGCGATTATGGCCATCGCCCCCGTGAATATTGCTAAGCTTATGGATACTGGTGTGAGCCTAATTCCCCAGGGAGTATAGTTTAGAACGAGCCCTATGAGGGGGACAACTGCAAGACTCAAACCTATAGATAGAGCCAACCTCTCTAAGGGCTCCAATTCTTCACCTCTAGGATACAGGGCTTCAATCAACATAGAGCCAGGGAGATATAGAACAAAGATGGATCCCAATATATATCTAACATAGACTAATGGAGGCCTCGATACAAGGAATACGAGGGAGAGACTCACAGCGATGAGGGATGATAGCAGCCAGAACCAAAGGCTCCTCAGAGATAACATGTATCCCATAAAGTTCTCAGGGGGTTGAGGCTCAAGTAGTTCTATCTCTCCCTTCTTCCAGGCGAGATAAAGCCCTAAGGCGGCCTCATCGAAGCCCATACCCTCCTCAACAAGCCTATCTATCATATCCCTCACAGTTGGATTCTCTAAATCCTCTAGGACCTTAAGAACCCGCTCCACAGCCATCAAAGAACATCACCCACATTATAGTTAAATCTCCCACCCCTTTGATGAATAATCTGGTACGGAGATCGCAGGGAGGATACAACGATTGAAACATAACCATAGATCACTCCCACTTCTCCTACTCCTAGTTATATCATTGTTTAGACCTCCAATAACTCATGGAACCTCTATCGATGAAGTGAAAAGAGAATCCCTCAGAGCTTACGAGGCCATCCTGGAGGTTAATAGAGCCGGTGGAGACACCTCTCAGCTCATAGATAAGTTAAATGAGGCCCTAAGCCTCATTGAAAAGGCCGAAGTCAAAGGTGACCAATCCCTATTAGATGAGGCTGAAAGACTGATAGGGGAGATCATCGCAGCCTCCCCAGAGTTGATCGAAGAGGGATTGAGGATACGCAGGTGGAGAACAGCTATACAGATGGTTGAGGCGGTTACCATCATCCTGCTGGGATTCCTAATCTATCGACATGGCCCAAACCTCTTCTGGAGACTCTGGATCAAGTTGAGGGGGGATTACCTCATCAAAAGATCGGGGCCTTCGAGAAACGCCTCAATGCTCGTTAGCGGCGAGGTATGGGCTGTTATCACGGCTATAATAATCGTCGGAGCAGTCTTCGCCTTAGCTCAGTCACTCAGGGCGGGTAGGGTTGTGGAGCCCTTCAGCGAGCTTGGGGTCTTAGGACCCAACATGAAGATCGGAGATTACCCGAAAACGGTGGTCGCAGGTGAGTCCTTTAGGCTCTACCTCTACATCGGCAATCATATGGGCAAACCAATGTACTATATAATCCTCTTAAAACTAGGCGATAGGGAAACACCTATAGACCCAGCACCCCTCAACCCCCTCAAAGAGATGTATATCGTCTTAGACGATGGAGAAAATAAAACAAAACCAATAGACATAACATTAAAAGAGCCAGGAATAAATAAAAGACTCATCTTTGAAATGTGGATATATAACACAACGTCTAGGAACATAACCTATCATAAAAGATGGTGCCAACTATGGATAAATGTAACATCACCTCCACTATAATATTAAAAAATATATGAAATCCTTAAGAAAGCTCCCTACCTTAGCGGAGAGATGAATCGCAATTAGTAGAATTTGGCCGCTTCGACAAGCCTTTCCCGTCGCAAGGATCGAAGAACCTTTAGGGAATTATGACTTTAATAGAGTAAATTAAGTTATCCTTAGCCCCATAAGGTTTAATCTTCCTTTTGAGTGCCCTCAAATCGCTTGAAAAAGGCTACTCTTAAGGCCCCATATAGTTTATGTTAATATCGTTGCCGAACGAACGAAAAGCGAATCGGTCAACCCCATCAACGGGGAGACAGCTGGCCTCTGCAGCCAGGCGTCATCCCTGCGTCGATGCCGAGGGTTGGCCACTGGCGGACCCTGAACCTGAGATCAAATAGCTGGGAGATGGCGTGTCAAACCGATGAAACATTACGTCTTAATGTTTCATACAGGGGATTGAGGCCCCATTTTCTAGAGATTAGAATCTGATGAGAGACCCCCTTAAATTAATATTAATATCGTGGATACTGCGAAAAATGAAAAATGAGTGGGTTCTATGCCCCTTGGATACGGCCCTCCCCATCTCAGTCTCTACGATGGCTATAGCCCTATCCCAATTGCCTAAGCTCTGTGAGACCCCTGCCGTCCCTACGGTATCCATAGTCCACTAGGAACTCCCTGAAGATCCCGGCCTGCAACCTCCTAAGCCTCTGATCCCCTCACCTAAATGGAATTGGGACCTAGGACAAACCCCGAAGATTTTCATCAGCCTTCATATCGGACAGGGCCTCGCCCTAATCCATTTAAATACACTCCCATCCACCTCCCCACCCATCTCCCATCACCTCTCCAAGCTCCACAGCTTGAAGGAATGAGAATAAGCCACCACCCCAATCCCAACCAAAGAGAAGAAAAAGAGGAAACTCTTCGGCTGCCCCTCAGAAGTAGACGAATTAGCTGAGCTTTAGATAGTTTTAAATAAATGTTAGGGCGAGATTGCCCTCTACCTTCACTCATAGGTGGAGTCATTCAGGTTGTGGAAAGAGATAAGTTCCCTTTAAGGGGGTTTTAATCTCGGTGTCCGATTTGTCGAAGGAGATCCCCATAAAGATGGTGAAACCGGAGTTCCTAGACTTCATCAACTACAACATCTGTAAAGCCTACTCGGAGATTCACGGAAAGGAGGCTGCCGAGGAGTTCTTCAGACGCGTCGGAGAGATAGGGTTCAAGGAGCTCCAGAAACGAATAGAGTTCCCAAGCCGTGAACCCTACGACGTCTTGAGGAGGGTCGGAGAATTCCTAGAGGAGATGGGCTACATGGCCAAAATACAGTTGACGAAGGTGGCTGAGGATGAGGTCATCATAGAGATGTTCGGCGTCTCCGTCATCGAGTCCTCTATAAGACTGGTGAATGAAGGGGCAAGCCCCAGCCATATAATGACGAATCTAATGTTCGCAGCCCTCAAGGAGCTCTGCGGCCTCAGAGCTGAGATAGAAGACCTCACCCTCGAACAGCCCTCAAAGGAGACGGGCTACGCAAAGGAGAGGTGGATACTGAAGAAGCTATAGAGATGAGGTGGAGACATCTAATTTTTCTAGCCGTCCTCCTCATCGCTATCGGTGTAGCTATGAATGTTGGGATCCATCATGAGAAGGCTGAGGTCTATGTCTACGCAGGCTCTGGAGCCGTTCTAGCTGGAGACGTGGAGAGAGCCCTGAGGATGCTTAAAATCCCCTATAGGGAGATCGATGAGGACCATATCCACCGTGGGGGACTGGAGAAGGGGTGTAGAGTGCTGATAATTCCAGGGGGATACACAGCGGAGATGGTCTCAGCCCTCGCCCCCCAAGGACTGGAGGAGATCAGGAAATTTGTCAGGGGTGGAGGTCTTTACATCGGCATCTGCGCCGGAGCCTACATGGCTGCGGAGAGAGTTGAGGTTCCAGGGCGACCTGAGGGGCTGGGCATCATCAATGTAACCAATATGAGGATGCGGGGTATCGGCGTCGTTGAGATAAGGGTTGTTGAACCGGATCACCCCCTGATGGAGGGATGCCCTGAGCGGATTAGGATCTGGTATCAGAATGGGCCTCACATGATGGCCGGTAGGGGTGTGGAGGTTATAGCCGTCTATGGGGATGGCTCTGCTGCGATAGTCTCGGCTCGATATGGTGAGGGCCTCGTCATCCTATTCAGTCCCCACCCCGAGGGTAGCAGCGAAGGCGGAGTGGATCCAGGGGAGCTGGGAACCCTATGTCTCCTGAGGAACGCCATCAACCTCGGATTAGGCCCTTGATTGGCGGTAGGTCTCTCTTCCGCTCTCCCAGCGCCTTCAGGAAATTCATATCCCTTGGCAGCTCATCCCACCGCTCATTTCTCGACGGCACGTAATATACCGATGTCCCCTTCACGCCATCGAGGAGAAGTGGCCTCGCCTCCCCAGAGGATACAAGCCTATGAACATGCCCCTTCTCATCGTCGAGATCTCCGAAGATTATCGCCCTGGCAGGGCATTCCTCAACACATCTCGGCTCCAAGCCAGAATCCACCCTATCGACGCAGAGATCGCATCCATCAGCCTTCCCATCCGGCCCTATATAGAGGGCTCCATAGGGACAGACGTGGACGCAGACGCCGCATCCATTGCACCTCTCCTTATCGACGTATACTATCCCATCCCCCCGTTTAACTATCGCCTGGGTAGGGCAGAAGTCTATGCAGAGGGGATCGTCGCAGTGCATACATATTATGGGTATGTGAGCCCTCCTCACATCTGGGTAGGAGCCCCATTCCCATGAGACATATCTCAGTCGATAATACTCCCGTGGATGCGCCTCATCCCTGGGATGGAAGGGGATGCCATGCTCCCATTTACAGGCGATGTAACAGGTTCTACATCTCACGCATCTATTCAGGTTGAATATCAAGGCATATCTGGTCAATCCCCCACCCTCCTCAGCTTCACGATAGAGTAGTTTTTTCCACATCCCCCTGCGTAGGGGGAGACGCTGTAGGGTATTAGCATATTCATCACCACGCCCTCCCCAGCCTTCTTCAGCATAAGCCTCGACCTATGTCCGGCTGCGAAGTATATCCAGAGGGCGTCTGGATGGAGGGCCTCCGTCAACCTTATCCTCCCCCTCTCCCTTACCCCTATCGCTCTCTCATCTATTACGCAGGGATCGTCCTCGCTTCTAGGCCCAACACATTCGAGCTCCACGAGGTCTCCATCTCGTAGACCCAGCTTCCTCGCCCTCTCTGCGTTTATGTATATCGCCGTATAGGGGCATCCAGCCTCTATGGCATCCTCCATCAACGCCCTGTTGTGCTGAGTTGCACTCTTCTGATGCCATACGGCTTTACCCCCTATTAGATAGAATTCATCCCTCCCCCTCGGCTCCGCTATCGGGATGTATCGTGGTATAGGGTGAACATGGGGATTTCCAAACCACCGTGACTTAGGGTTGTGGTAACACTCCTCTGACAGCTCATTTGAATATATCTCGAATCTCCCACTCCTCGTCCCTATGGGCTTGAAGAGCACATTATACTCTAGGGGATGACTCTCATGGTAGGGGCCCTCCTCGATGAGCTTTCTGCTGGTAACCCTTGGGTAGAGACCTGCCTCCTTCAGCATCCTATCCCACCATCCATACTCCAAGTCTAGATTCTTGAAGAAGCGGTTCATCCCAAGCCTCTCAGCCACCTTTATGAGGAACCAGCTTAGAGGCTTTGAGTCTCCCTGTGGGGGTATTGCCGCTGAGCGCATGTATATGACAAGATGCTCTCGATCATCGACGCCTAGATAACTCCTCTGATATAGATGGAATCTCTCTATGTAGGATGCCTCTGGGATAACGTAGTCGGCGAGATCTATGAACTCCTTGGGAAGCTGATCCCCGACTACGATGAGGTCGAGCTTCTTAAGACACTCCCAAACCCATTTGGAATCAGGCTGGGTTACCGCGGAGTTCTCCGCCGTTGATAATATCGCTCTGATCTTCCCCTCCTCTATGGCCTTGAAGTGAAGCCAGGGTAAAGCCTGAGTTGAGGGATGGAAATCTCTCGGGGTCTTATAGCATGGAGCCTTATCGATCAGCCTCTTATCCATAAGGTTTCCCCACGGCCCTGGGACAAATTCCCTCCCCTCTAGATAGTCTGGAACCTCTGGAGGCCTCGGCCATCCAACCCCGAGGTTGTAGGTATGCTTCAATATATAGAAGCCACCTGGCCTATCTATGTTGCCCAAAAGAAGGTTGAGGGCGCTGTAGGCCCTTAGGGTCTGGAACCAATTGGAGTATCTCCCAGAGGTGAAGCCGGGGTAGACCACCACTGAGGGCCTATTCGCGCCTAGCTCTAGGGCGAGTTGGATTACTCGCTCCCTTATCTCCGCTATCCTCCATCCATGCTCCTTGACGGTTCTCTCAGCCTCCTCATGGAGGAGTTGTAGAGCCGTCTTGCATCTAACCGGTCCATCGACCCCCTCAACCTCGAAGATCCTCCCCAGGCCGAGGGTGATGCCACCCCTCTCACCGGCGGGTGGTAGAGGTGTGGGAGCTGAGGACTCCTCATCCCAGGCGAGATAGCGCCCCTCCCCATCCCGCACGGCCTTCCCATCTTCCCCTATGAGCTGGGGAGCATTCGTATACCTCAGTAGGAAATCCTCATCGAACAAGGCCTCGTCGATCAGCGTCTTGATCATCAGCATCACCATCACAGCGTCGCAGCCAGGCCGTATCGGTATCCACTCATCGCACCAGGGAGAGGTGTCACTGAGCTTTGGGTCGACAACTATGAATTTACAGCCCCTCCTCCTCGCCTCATTTACGAGGGCGTAGGTTGGAACGGCGCAGGAAGATGCGAAGAGAGTTGTCCCGGGGAAGTTTTGCCCCGCTATCACGGCGATCCTCGTCCTCAGCAGGTCGGCCACGCCAACGACGAGGCTTGAAGCATGATTCCCGCCGAAGGTGACAACCTTCTCCACGAGGTGATCTCCAAAGCAGACTTGGCCATGGATGTAGGATATGCCAGTCCCCATGACAGCGCTCCAGTAATGTATAAAATACATGTTATCCTGCTGCCTTGGACACCCCCACCATATCTCAAAGCTCTCCGGATGACCCTCCTGGATGTAACGTCTTAACCTCTCCGCGACAGCCTCGATGACCTCATCCCATGTACAGGGAATAAACCTCCCCTCACCCCTCTCCCCAATCCGTTTTAAAGGCTGTAGAATCCGATCTGGAGCGTAGACCCGGCCTAGGATTCCGGCGAAGGCCTTGCCACACAGCCGTCCATCCCATCCAGGTAGCTCCTCACCCCTGACGTCGACGACTCGCCCATCTCTCACCTTAACCTTCATCGGGGCACCTACACACATAGCACAGGCGGTATGAACCCAACGCTCACCCATATCAACCGAGATAGACTCCCAAAGGCCTTAAGCGTGATGGAATGATCCGAGATGAGAGTGTAAAAGGGAAAAGGGGTGAAGAGAAGCTTCCTCGCTTTAGACAAGCCAGCCTAATGAGAACATCTTTCCTCTATTGGGACATACTCTATATCGAAGCCGAAGTGTTTCGGATTATAGATCCTTAATCCCCTCTCAGTTCTCCATAGATCCCATGCCTTCATCGCGGTGACGGCAACCTCCTTTCCGAGGACCCACCATTCAGGTCTGAAGTTGGATAGCCCCAATCCGGTTTCTTTTTCAATTACCGTGAAGGGATCTGGGCATGTTACATATGGTTTCTCATCTATCCAGCTGATCTGATTCTCATTTTTATACCAGATCCTTAAAGTCTTCCCTTCAAACTCCCCTGATCCCTCAATCCATATATTGCCCCATGTGAAAGCTCCTTTCCTCTCGGTGGTGAACCCAGCTATCTTACCTTCAAATATTTTATATCCATTTGTAACCCTTAGGATAGCTTCCACCGGATCATCTCCACTTTCTCTTGCTTTTATGATCGCTTTACCTACTTCAATCGCGAGACTTATTGTGTTATGAGCAGTTCCCTTCTTAACTATCTCACCCCTTAGGGCTATGGCCGGTGCACAGCCTCCCCCGGATATATTTGCGATGGCTCTGCAGATATCCTCAAATCGTTGATGGCTTAGAACCTGCACTCCTACGATTATATCTCCCCAGGAGGTACCGATGGTATAGGGGGTGATCGGGGCGTCGATTATGTTTAGACCCGTGAGGGAGAGCTCCGGCACCGCCCTATAACCTGCACAGTCCGCGTCGATGAGGGGAACGCCCCTCTTAGCCGCATCAATCAATTGATAGATGTCTAATGGCCCTATTTCAAAGGGCAGGTAAGCCACTGGCTTGCCACCTACCAGTTCTTCTAACTTTTTAAGATGCCCCTCTGTAACTCTCACATCTTCCTTCTTACTCCAGCTATTTAATGGATATATTAAATCTAGTTGTTTATACCATCCTCCTGGTGGGTAGTATCTTCTCATATATCTCTCTTGATACTCTCTTTCTATACCGCCACCACAACCGATATTCATAAAGACCAAGTCATCATCTTTAATTTCCTTCGGATCTATAAGCCTTGGTTTAAATCCCTGCTCTAACACAGGATCTACTAGCTCATTGAATTCCTCGTAAGTTAACGCTGAGGCCCCACCTCCAGTTGCTAGTGCTGCCGCCCCAAGGATTAATTCCCACATATCATTTTTCTTTAATCCCTTCATCTAAACCACCATAATTTAATTGGCTGAAGGATTTTTAAATTTTAAAGCAAGGAGATATTTTAAAAATATGTTTTTAATTTAAAGGATAAGAGCTTCACTGTTTTTATTACTTCGATTTGATGCACCTTAAAATTCGATAATCATATTTATCTCATTATCCTTAATCCCTTTTCAGTAATTATGGAAAGAGATGTTCTTTGAGGGATCATTCTAGTATCCAAGCCCTTCTGAAACTTTCGATGGTGCCGCGGCCCGGATTTGAACCAAAGACGGATGGCGATATCCCCTGCAAAAATCCCCGTATATCTCTGATTTTAGGAAAGTCTTCCTATATTCATATTTCGGTACGTTTCTTCATTATCAGATTTCATCTTCCTCTAAGAATACTATTAGTCTACTTCTTCCT
>Ga0190363_1002657_pt1 | contig 10092 bp, 6 predicted proteins | sample 48721867_MG_FD_161272 | JGI IMG/M metagenome (GOLD analysis project Ga0190363, IMG submission 161272) | Hydrothermal vent microbial mat bacterial communities from Southern Trench, Guaymas Basin, Mexico - 4872-18-6-7_MG | ecosystem: Environmental > Aquatic > Marine > Hydrothermal vents > Microbial...
AATATAAAATGTAAAAACATATGGTATTGCAATAGTGATTCCGGCGACAATACCCGTTAAAATACCATTTACAATTAGATCGGAATAAAATTCTGGAAGAACAGAGCGGCAGAAATCGTTGATCCAGGGAATTAAATAATCATCGAAGATTGAGGATAGAAACTCTTCAATTAAACCTCCACCGAGAAAAACCGCTGAAAATATGGAGGCCATAACTGACAATAAAATTATATAGCCGAAGATGGGGTGAGTTGTCCAATAATCTAACTTTTCCGATAAAGTTGCCTTCTCTTTAGATTCGACAACCTGCACTTCTGAAATTATCCTATTTATAAGTGAATATCTCTCTGAGGCTATGATAACCGGTGAAGGTTCACCGTGAACTTTTTCCAATTCGCCTGCAATTTCTTCTGAAACCATTAAAACAAGATTCCCGGAAGAATAAGAGGATACTCTTCGAATAATCTCCTCATCCCTCTCCAAAAGTTTTATGGCAATCCATCTAGGAGAATATTTTGAAGCCAATTCTGGAAGATTTTCGGAGACAGCTTTCTCTAAGGCAGAGATTCCCCGTTCAACTTCCCTTCCATAAGTAACATTTAAGGGCTGAACTTTAATTTTTCCCTCAATAATATCAACAACTGTTGAAATCAACCTGTCAATTCCATGGCCGGTTACAGCAACCATAGGTATTACTGGAACTCCCAGAATATTCCAAAGCTTCTGCACATCAATTCTTATACCCTTACTTCTAGCAACATCCATTAAATTTAATCCTATAATTAATGGGGCATGCATCTCAAGTAACTGCAATGTTAAATATAGATTTCTCTCAAGAGCTGAAGCATCAACAATGTTAACTACAATGTCAGGTTTCTCAATGGCAATATAGTCCCTTGCAACTATCTCCTCCTGTGAGTAAGCAGATAACGAATATGTTCCCGGTAGATCTATAATTACTATCTCATAACCTTTAAAATACAGTTTTCCCTCTGCACGTTCAACAGTTTTTCCAGGCCAATTTCCAACAGTTTGACTTGCACCGGTAAGCTGGTTGAAAATAACACTTTTACCAACATTTGGATTTCCAGCTAAAGCTAGAATCACTCTTCTACGCCGATTCAAAATTAAGCCTCCAAAAGTCTCACAAGAATTTTTGAAGCTACACCTCGACCTAAAGCAACAGAACTTCCTCGCACCTGCACAATTATAGGACCTCCAAAGGGAGCGTTTCTCTCAACTAGAACCTCGACACCGGGAGTTAATCCCATGTCAGCCAACCTTCTAACGAAACCGTATCCACCTATAGTTAAAACAACTACACATTTAGATTTCGGCGGGATCTTGGAGAGAGGGATCAACTCTTCAATTCTGCCTTGAAGGGAACTTAAAGAATCTTTTATTGAAGCCACATCATTTGAACTGAAGCCATGATTTGATTTTAAATGTGAACTTAAATTGTTGAATGTGCCTGAAAATTTGAAGATGGGAGACTTATGCATAAACTTATCGTGAATAAATTTTCCACGATGCTTGAGAACTAGAGATCTACCTGAATCCGTTAATTCCCAAGAATCCTTCAATAACAGATTTTCTGAAAAAGCTTCATCCAAAGCTCTTTTCACAATTTGGGGATTTACTCCAAGCCTTTTAGAAATTATGTTTACATTTGGTGGAATACCTCTATTCTTCAATGCTAAGATAATTTCTAAAATGCAGGGTATTAAGCGTTTAATTCTTCTATTTCTAAAGAACACGATGATCATCCCTTCAATGAGCACATTAAGATCCGTAAAGGAGAAATTGTTGGATGAGACATTGCAATAACCCTCCCCGTTAACAGTTAAGCGAAATGAATGATGCCAGCAACTCTTAATATTTTATCATTGCAATTATAATTTCAATTTTTCGGTTAACCTAAATATATTATCTTAAAACCCTTACTTTACTGAAACCGGCATCATCCTTTACTACTTGAACTTGGCTCTCGAAGTATGCGCTATCTCTAACCTCATCCACATGGGATATGACAATTATTTTTTCATAGTCTCTTTGAAGTTCATTTAGAGTTTTCAGCAGCTCTTCTCTAAAGTTTCGGCTTAGAGGACCGAATCCCTCATCTATTATAAGGAACCGGGGAGTAACTCCAGCTTTTTCAGATAATGCACGTGCAATAGCTAATCTAATTGCAAATCCTAATAATACTGTTTCTCCACCAGAATAGGTTACCAAATCCCTTACGGCGGAACCATCATATACTATTATTCTAACAGCATCCTCGGAGACTTCAATTCTTATACTTTTATCCGGTAGAAATCGTCTTACATATTCGTCGGCCCAGCTTTCAACAACCTTGACATATGAGTTTAAAAGTGAAAGGGGAAGTCCCTTTTCATGAAAGATTTGCTGGTAGAGAATTCTGTAAGCTTCAAGCATATTGTTAAGTTTATCTCTCTCACTTTTCATCTTCAACAGTTCGCTTCGTTTTTCAGCTAAACTTTTAAGTTGACCAACCAGATTGTTTAATTTCTCCTTTGTTGAGGCGAGTTTACGTTCTAAGCATATAAGTTCATCGTTTAATTTCTCCAATTTTCTCTCTAATTTAAGCTTTTCTAAAGCTTTTAGATCTCTTAGAGAAATCAACTTTTTATATATTTTTGTCTTCGACTTTAACTGTGAAATTTTCTCAGCAAGAAAATTTTTATTTTGAATTAATGTTTGAAGCTTTCCGCTTTGATTTTGAATTTGCATTATTTTTTCAGAGATCTCTTCAAGATTCTTTCTCAGCTCTTCTTTAACCTTTAAAACTTCTCCAACTGAAACTCTAATGGAATAATTATTTAGTAGAATTGAAGATAACTTTCCAAACATATTTAAATGTTCGTTTAATTTTTCTTCTTTAACTTTTAATTGTTTCTCATAGTTTTCTATCTCTTTAATTCTTTGATCTAGTTGGTCCATCTCCTTTCTAATTTCAGCCAATTTAAGCTCTTTTCGCTTTAATAATTCGCTTTTCAAATCCAGTTCTCTCAATTTTTCTTTGAACTTTTCAACTTTATTTTCCAGTTGGGTTATCCTGATTCTTATCCCATTCAACTCTAACTGTAAATGTTGAATGGTTTCATTAGCTTTGACAGGTGACAGTTTAGTTTTACATACTGGACAGAAGATTTCTCCGCCAATTCGTTCTTTTAAAGCATTAATACTCTGAATGATATAGCTTGAGAATCCTTTCAATTTTGATAACTTTGAAATATTTTCTTCAATTTTTAGCTTAATATCTTCCTTCTCAGACAACTTTATTTTAAGAAAATCAATGTCGGTTGACAGCTCTCCGATTAAATCTTTACATTTAAGCATTCTTGAAATTAATTTTTCTTTTTTTGACGTTATTGAGCGAATCGTGTTTATACTGTTCTTCAACTCTAAAATTAAACGTTCTTCAATGGAGAGTTCATCTAGAATTAAAGAAATCTTCTTTAATTTGCCATAGTATTTTTCAATTTCATCTTTTCTAGCTAGAAGATTTTTTATACTATCAATTTGTTTTTCCAGTTGATTAAATTTTTCATTAAAATCTTTAAGAAGCCTCATGGATTCTTCAACTTCGGAAAGTTTTCCTTCAATAGACGATAACTCTTCAATAATATACTTTAGCTTGCTGTTGAGAACGTCTCTTTCAGCTCTAATTTTAGCTAATTTTTCGTTCAACATGTTTTTCTCCTGCTCTAAGCGAAAGATTTCTTCTTTAACTTTTCCCTCTTCTTTAAGCTCCTCACTTAACTTTTGAATGTAATAGTCTAACTTTTCAAGTTCGGATTTAACAGAATCATATTTAGATTTAGCTAGTTCTTTATGTCTCTTTAAATTTATATCGAAAGCTTTAAGAAAAATATCTCTCTTCTCAGAGGGCTTTAAATCTTTGCTAATGAGTTCAGCAACCTTCCCTTGTCTAACGACAACTGTGTTTATAAAAGTTTTGAAATCCAATCCGGTTAATTTTTCCACTTCTCTATCCACAGCTTTTATGCCTGTAGCTATCAGACGCTTAGTTCTTCCATCTTCATCTATCTCTCTGAGATCCGCTAGATTATTACGCTTATCCTTAAAATATATCCGTGTAACTTTATAGAGGGATTTGTCAGGAAGGCGGAAGACAACTTCAACCTTTGAATTTTGAGCCCATTTTGGAATAATATACTTGGCATATTCTTTATCTAATTGGCCATATGCACGGCCGTAGAGTGCAAGCGTCACAGCATCCACGAAGAACGTGGTTTTACCTGAACCTGTGGTTCCAAAAACGGAGATTGTTGAGCCAAGCTTATTGAAATCTAACTCTTGAAATTTATACGTTGTAAAATTTTCCACCTTTATCTTTTCAATTATCAATGGTTAACCCTCCCTCTCAACATGCTCTATAATTTTAATTCCTTCACTAAAAATTAATTTTAAAACGGTATTTGGAAGCTTTTTAAATGGATCTCTATTTAACAGATGCTTAACATATTCTTGGAAAGCCTCTTTGAGAGTTGTAAATTTCCTTTCCAACTGAATGCTTGTTGCACTTACACGTATAGGTTCTATAAACCAATGTAACACTTTTAAACTGTTCAGGTAATCTGAGATTCTAGCTCGATTTATGCTCTTTCCATATTCCATTTTAACTAGTAGACGGATGATTGCACCTTCAGGAATTTCATACGATTTAAGACTGTTTAGAATAAAGTATTCAGGATTCACCTTAGAAGTTATATCAAAATAGTTCCTATCAGACTTTTTTTCTCCTTTCGGCAAAGTTATTAACGGTCTGCATGGAAGCTCTTGGAATTCATATGATAATTCTCCTCCCCTCTCATTTACTATTACTATACCTTTAGACTCTCCTTCTTCTCCAAAATTCATTCGTTCAATAGAACCGCTATACACTATCCCTTTATCAATTTCTTGGTGGAGATGTATATGTCCTAATGCAACATAGCTTACTTCAGGTTTTTTAAAGATACTTTTAGGAAGCTTCACCTCTCTCAATGGAAGATAATAGGGTTCCCTACCCAATTTGGCGCCTTCAAGATGAAAATGCGAAGCGACAATAAGATAATCATAATCTGAATTCTCCGTAACCAGTGAGTTTAAAGTTTCATCTATGAACCTTTCGAAAACAGGTGGTTTAATCAATCCTAACGGAACAAATGGTAAGCCTATAATTTTAACTGTTCTCCTACTTTTAGGACATTTTATCTTTATTGAACCAGGCCTGTTGAAATAGTGGAAATGTGGAACTTTTAATTCATGTAAGGCATTCAGATATGCATCGCTTCTTAAAGTTCTGGGTTGATCATGATTACCGGCAACTACAATTACTGGGATTCCTCTCTGAGTTAGATTTGCAATAAAGCGTGAGAAGAGAGTTAAAAGTTTTCCGCTAGGTCTAAGCGAATGGAAGACATCACCGCAAATTAAAAGAAAATCACTTTCCGATTTAACTGTGATCTCAGCTATACGTTTAAGTTGTTCTTCAAAATCTTTCTCCCTCACCTCCAACAATTTAGAAGTTGATGGAACTCCCCGCAACCCTACACCTAGATGAAAGTCTGCAGTGTGAACGAATCTGAAAGTCTTCATTTTTCTTTCACTCCATAACCATACTGTTCCATTAATTTAGATGATTCATCTTCACTTAGCCGCTTCTCATAGAATTTTTTCGCATCTCTTATTGTGATTTTATAATCCTTAACTCTTACAATTGACGGTATGGATATAGCTTCACCAAATATTAGAACTTCTCTTCTCTTCAAATTTTCAATTATAGGTTTAAAAAGCCGTGGAAACGGCAATCCTTTAGATGCAGCTTCTACATCTTTTTCATCTGTAAGGCACATTACGAAGTTATTCCACAGCATGGCTCTAACATCCTCGAATATTTGGGAGGGGCGTTGATCAATGATGCATAGAATTATACCTCTTTTTCTCAATTCCCTAGCTATATCGCCGAAGGGAGTCATATAATAGAATTTTGGACCTAGAAATTTATGTGCTTCTTCAAGGAATATTGTAACCCTACAATTTAACTGTTTACCCATCATAATTCTACGTATACTTTCCATCCAAAGCCTCCTTGCAATGATGTTGGTGATGAGCATGTATGCTATTCTATTGTCACCATACCTTCCAAAAGAAACTATAACATGTTTATATCCATCTAAAAGTTCCTGAATAATATTAGAGGCAGAATCCTCTTCTTCATCGTCACCCCAACTTATAAATTCGAATCTTTTAAGAATTTGAAGCCTAGCTCTAGCGCTGAGAAGGGAAGATAAGGCTCCGATGCCGAAACGCTCCCTCAACTCTTTTCTAACCTTTTCATCATCAGACAATTCTATGAAACCGCATATGGCTTTCAGCCAATTACTTTTGAAGCCTCTACTTTTAAGATAATTGACGAAGGACGGTAGGAGATCCATGAAATTTCTGGTTAATCCTAAAGCATCACCAGAAGCCAACAAATCAGAAATTGTTATTCGCCTATAATTAACTTTAAAGGGTTCAAGATTACACTCCTTAGCTAGAGCCATATCTGGAGTATATCGCAGAAATTCAGATTTAAATGCTAATCCAACACCTTCAGCATATTCGTCACCCTTCTGATCCTTAACCATCAAACCATACTCGCTATGCATGTCAAATATTAGAAGCTTTACTTTCTTCTCAAAGGCTCCGGAAATATTTGCTAGCACAATATATGTGGCAATTAAATTTCCGAGAAAAGTTTTTCCAGTTCCACTTTTACCAAATATTGCAAAGCAGCCTCTAACAAGCCTATCCACATCGATGGGAATATGAACATTAACATTCTCTGCTGTTATGGGAGATTTGGGGAGACCAATATCCCAAAAACGTCTATGATCTACACCGCCATAAAAGAGCTTTAAATCTTCTTCTCCAGGTGCTCTGACAAGAGACATTAATTCGGGCAGACTGTCAGCAATCTCAGTTCTATCATCTCGAAAAATCGCCACTGGAATTAAGGAGAGCTCTGCTCCCAAAACTCCCTCTCTTTTCAATCCATCTGCAACATAATTCTGTGCAAGTCGCATATCTTCAGAGAATCCATTTTCACCTCTAACAATCGATGATGCAATATCTGAACCAGGATTAAGTTTAATATTTGATATTAACGCTAGGAAGAGATATTTACGACCTTGAACTATTGTAATAGAACCTATTCTAACATCTTCAGATGAAAATCCTTTTAAAATGTGGGCTTCCAATCCACCCGTTAAACTTCCACCGATGATTCTTGCGAAAACTTTCGTCAAACCGATTCCTCCAATAAAATCTTTCTAGCCCTATCTAGGACAAGGGAAATTGTGGAGTCTAAACCCCATCTAGCCATACTTGAAGATATTGACTTATATAGAGATACTCTTTCATCTTTAGAAAAGTTTTCGGAGAGGATGGAGAACAAAGATTCTGAGAGAAAGAGAAATTCGTTGACGCCTAAAACATGTACCACAAGAGGAATATAATCTGCTCTGAATTCTCCATTGAAGCTGTGGAAGGCTCTTATAAAGTTAACATTTGGAATGAAAGCTAAATCATGTATAAGAGGTTTCCTTCTAGGCCGGGAATGATGAAAGATGCCGTTCGAATACCATCCCACAGAGATGGCGTGATAAGTATCTATCAGCCTGTCTTCCAAGTCGGGATATCTCCTTTTAACTTCAACTCTTGAAGCATGTAATGGCGAAGGAATAGATGGAATACCTGGAGCAACAGTCATCTCGGAGTGAAAGATCAAACCTATTGTTAAATGTGATTCGCAATTTACAACAATAAATGAACCATATTCCGGAGTATGAGAATACCCATATTTATAAGCTCTAACTTTAAAAGATGAACTATTAGATTCAAAAACTTCCCCGAAGGCATTGTCAGGAGAGGAGAATAGATTAAACCACTCCATGTTCATTCAACCCTATTCAAAGTATTATTAAACTACACCTATAATTTTACGTTTAAATTTACCTGACAAAGTTAAGCCGAAACCTTCAGTTTTCTTTAAAACTCTATCAAGATAATTTAAAACCCATAAACGTTCCCTTGAACTTATCAATGCTTCTTCATGTGCTCTCTCTAAAACGTATGGATAGCCTCTTCCAATGATCGACTGAGCCAAAACTATTCTGTGAATATCATCTACATAATCTAGACACCAAGATGGAAATTCAACTCTAAAAACATTGTTTAAGCCAACTTTCAAGTAGAAGCCATAGACTTCGGGAATATCGGATGAAAGGGAAAGTCTGTTAAAGACCTTGAATATTTGTGAGCGAAAACCGAGATTCAAAGTTGAATCTAAGAGAATTTGGTCACGAACTAGTGATAAATTTAGGCAGAGAGGTTTAGAAAGTGAAGAGACACATTCACTGCACCTTTTATTTTTACATAGCCTTGATTTTATTAATGACACTACAAAACCTCTACTTCTCGTATAGAAGATTCCTACGGGAATTATCCCTACATCTCTTAACGAAGCTTGTAGGGAGATTAAGGCGTCAATAACTCTTTTCCTAAAAGATTTAGATCTCGATGCTAAATAGCCTACTGAGAAGCTTTCATCGAACAGGGCAAATTTAGAATTTGAAGAAGAATTTAATATGGAATTTAAGTTAAGTATAACTTTCAACTCATTTTCAAGTCTTTTAACTTCTAAAATCCATGAAGGTATACCTCGCCCCAACTCTCCTCTAACAAGTTCATTGGATGTATAGAAGAAGGGGCTGCTCCCATGCACATTTGAAATTTTATCGCCATATATGAAGGCTTGGTAACCTACATTGACTAGAAGAAACATTGGTATGAGATGGGGAGTAGGTTTAATCTCACTTGTATCCACACCAATTATATATGAATCTTTCAGAACTTTCTCAGCCCAATGCTCATTTAGAGAATCTTCGGAGAGGGGAGGAGGATGAGGTTTAGCCTCCATAGGGATTAAAAGTTCTCCAAATCTTCGAACTAGGAAGCGTATATCTGAAGCTTCGAATTTAAAATTGGCTGAAACTAAATTTTCAAACTCTTCTACTAATGTTTCTGAAAGTTTGGGGTATTTGTTGGCCTCCATTATGAGCAATTGAAGTTTTTCATTTACCTGTGCCTGAACTTTTAAAACGTCGAGCATTACAACTTCAACTCCAAAGAAAGGGATTATTCAAATTAGAATTTGATTGAAACATATTTAAGATTAACAGGCATATATGACAACTTTAAATTTCCATTCTCCAGCTTAAAGGAAATTCGCTTTAACCATTTTCTATCTAACTGTTCAGGATAATCTAACCGGTAATGTACACCTCTACTCTCTTCGCGTTTTAAAGCTGCCAGACATACCAGTTCAGCTATCTGCAACATATTTCTAAGTTCGAAAGCCTTTAAAATTTCAAAGCCACTTAAAGCTTTAACATCTCTGAACAAAGTTTTCAAATCGTCAATTTCACTCATTAAGTCGATTAAAGAAGTTTTTGACCTTATAACGCCGCAACCTTTCCACATAGCCCTCTTCAACTTTAACCGTAGATCGTCAACATGGAATCTTCCATGCTTAAAGGAGGAGATTAAATCTTTCATATTTTTAAGTTCATTCTCACCACCACTCATTCTACTACTACTTAATGCATATTCACCTGCACTTCTACCAGCAATTGCTCCAAACACTATTGCTTCGGTAAGTGCATTTCCACCTAGCCTATTGGCTCCATGTACACCTCCACATATTTCTCCACATGCAAATAGACCGGGAATTACTGTACGACAGTTTTCGTCGATTTTGATACCTCCCATGGTGAAATGAGCGAGTGGTGAAACTTTAATTCTATTCGAAGAAAGATGTAATACTTTGCTGAGATAATTGGCGATTCCCGGCAGTCCTTGAAAATCTTCTCTATTTAACTCGATTATCAGTGCATCGTCTAAACCCAAACCTTTAGAAATTTCAAGCCAAATAATTCTTGAAACTAAATCTCTGTTCTCTATGGCAGCTCTCATAAGAGGCTTTTCAACTCCATATTTTTTAAGCACCTCTTCATCCAG
>Ga0190363_1002658_pt1 | contig 10089 bp, 10 predicted proteins | sample 48721867_MG_FD_161272 | JGI IMG/M metagenome (GOLD analysis project Ga0190363, IMG submission 161272) | Hydrothermal vent microbial mat bacterial communities from Southern Trench, Guaymas Basin, Mexico - 4872-18-6-7_MG | ecosystem: Environmental > Aquatic > Marine > Hydrothermal vents >...
CAATGCAGTACTAGAACGCGTATACAGAAGAAGCAAGATACTACTGAACATATAGGTACAACGGATTATAAGTGGTTGTATGAGATAATCTCGAAAATTACAAAGATGCTTAGTGAGTTATCAGCTAAAGTTAATACCTTAGAGAAAGAGGTAGAGGAATTAAGGAAAATACTTAGAAAACAAGAGATCTCTGATAAACAAGTTAGAGTAAAGGATAAACTATCATTAATAATTAGAAATAGAAAGATAATGCCAATAAATGAGATATTAGACTATTTATCTAAACCTTTAGAGGAATATGTTAATAATGGAATAATAATAGTATTAGGAAATCATGTAATTGACAAAGAATTCTACGAGAATTTTAAGTCGAAATTCCCCTTAAGAATAGATTCAATAAAGGAATTAACGAATGAGGAAAAAATTTTGTTAAAACTACTGATAGAGGAAGGATTAATATACTTGCACGCAGGTCGTGAGTATAGATTGACGGAATAGCAAAACACCTACTATGAAGATGATGAGTCTTCTCTTCAATGAGGTGAACAATGATTAAAGCCGGCCTGGCTGATACTCCTCTAAAATTAGAATTATACACTAACACTGAGTTAAGAAGATTAACATCCCGTGTTAAAGCATTGATAATTCCTCTCGGAAGTATAGAACAACACTCATCTCATCTACCTATAGGAACGGATTACATTATCGCTTATGAGCTAGCTATTAGAGCAGCAAGAAAGTTGCTAAAGGAAGGTATACTAACGTTAGTTGCACCACCTATACCTTACGGTGTAAGCATTGAATGGTTAGGTCAAGGGAACTATACTATATCCTTAACTCCTCAAACATATGCATTGATATTAAAGGAAATAGTAAGAAACATAGTGAGTTTAGGATTTAAGAACATAATACTATTGAACGCTCACGGTGGAAACAGATACATCTTAGAAGTAATAGCACAAGAATTAGCATTGAGTAGTAATGCTAAAATAATCGTTGTACATTGGTGGGAAATAATATCAACAGAATTAGCTAAGTATACCAGTCAAGGAAAACTACTTCATGCAGGTGAAGTTGAAACAAGTTTAGCACTAGCATTAGGAATACGTGTAATTGATACTAACAAGTATGAATACATAGATATGAATAGAATGCCCTGGGAAGGCAAAGGGTATAGCATATACACCAAAGAAAACATGAACATAGTTGGAAAGGCCATCGGGAACCCGGTCAGAGCCTCAAAAGAAAAAGGAGAACTACTGCTGAATGCGATAATCAACAAGCTAATTGAAATAATCCGTAAGTTATAGATAAAAATATTCTGACAGGTCAGTGCGCGAAACCTTCAGCATATAGTTCACAGTTATTAAAGAGCCCAGCTCATCATCCCAGTATAGTTAAGGATCTAGATCCTCGACTATTATTGCTTTTCTCTCACATATGGGTATACAGCCATAACACAATATGCATTTATTCTCTCTTACCGGTACGGCAATACCATCAATTAATTCAAAAACGGATGCTGGACAAAGCTCAACACATAGTTTACAACCGTTACAGCGTTCTCTAATGACAACTACGTGAGGCTTCATAAATAACCAACCTGACAACTAACTACTTATCCCCTCTAATCTACGTGTGTTTACAGTATTAGAGGCTAAGGTAGTATATGCTTTGCGAACAAGAAGAACAGTAATAATTAAAGCTGACATGCATATACATAGCAATGTAAGTGATGGTAGTGCAAGTCCTAAGGAAATAGTACAGGAAGCATATTATAAGGGACTAAATTTAATATCAATAACAGATCATGATACATTCTTAGGTTCCATGATTGCACAGAAATATGGTAAGGATTATGATATAATAATAGTGCCAGGAGCTGAGATAGCAACTGATAATGGAGATGTATTAGTATACTGTATTAAACCATTAAGCATTATTCCGAGAACACTCGAATTACTAATAAGAGTAGCTAAAGAGAATAATTGTATCCTAGTACCGGCACATCCATTTGATGAAAATAGAAATAGTATAGGTGACCTCATTTTTGAGTATCAGTGGGATGCTATAGAGGTTTATAATTTAAACTCGTCTCGCAAAGCTAATGAGAAAGCTAGAAGAGCAGCTCAAATCTTAGGGGTTTTAGGTATAGGCAATAGTGATGCACATAGATTAGAGGATATGGGTAAAGTGTACAGCGAATTAAGATTATTAACTAATGAATATAATATACTGTCACTAAATCCCTACCTAATAATCAATTGTATCAGAGAGGAATCTATTCAAATAAAAATAATTAAAACTTAGGCAACATTACACCACGTTGCCCTTGATACTTTCCTCTATACGGTCTCTCCACAGGACTTGTAGTTTTTGCAAAGACAAGATGTAAGAATCTTTCTCCTTTATATAATTTGACGGGAAATTGTCCACCTACGAGCTCTATGGTTAAGGTACCTTCAAAACCTGCATCAACTATTGTAGGAGGAGCATAGATTCCTAATCTTGCGTAGGTACTTCTAAGATTTACGAATGCCATGATATCATCTGGTAGTTTTATGTATTCTAGTGTAGTAAGTAGTACGTGTTCATGTGGATGTATTATAAACGAATCTCCACGCTCGATAACATAATACTTAGAGTAATCGCTTGGCGGGTTTTTGGTATCAAAAGGTTCGCCTGGATTACGCATACGCGCTATTTCTCCTCCTAGCCTAAGATCTAGGCCGTTCTCTCTGATAATACTTTCATCGAATGGATCAACAACTATTAATCCCTTCTTTATGTAATACCTTAAATCTCTATCGCCTAATATCATAGTATACCACCTACCGTAAATGTAAAATAATTAGAGACGTTAGTAAACTGTTATCTCCATGATGTGTTAGTCCTTACATTGTGTTAAGATAACATCCTTAATATTTCTAACAAGTTCTTTAATATATTCATCGCTTAAATTTTCCTTAACCAAGATCCTAAGATTAACTGTTTCTTTTCTATTTTCATCATCCACCATTACTCCTACAATCTCTACCCATTCTATGCGTTTATCTACTTGGTGAAAGCCATTAATTTTATGGTATATCAGATACACTTTATCATTAATACTAATCTTATAATTAATAGGATAATTCCATGAAGTACAATAAATGTCGGATGATATAAGTGTTTTATTGTTTAACCTAATAACTATAATACGTTCGTGTTTATTAAACCAAATTTCACTAATGCTAATGTTTTTATGTTCTCCCATGATTTTCCCATCGGAATAAATCGTTTACATTCCACTTAAACATATTGAAAGTATAGGTAATGCTTGGATTTTGACTAACTCCATTTATATTACAAGCTTTAGTTCACTACCACAGTAAGGGCATCGGCCTTTTAACCTCTTATAATCAGCCTCGCAAAAGTATGCATCATGGCTTTTAGCGCACTTAGGACAATGGTATACCATGTCTTTACCTATGAACATCGTTCTTGCACAAATACGGCACTTTACTCTAACCCATCCAGTATGTCCCATGGCATTTACTCCTTTAAATAATCCCGTACTCATTATGACCAGCCGTCCGCAACTGTGTAAGAAAACCTAATAAGCATTACTGTTACGAGTCTTAATAAAGAAGTTGTAACTACCCTACTGAGATAGGGTTGTGGTGTAGTACTTATGGAACAAATGTTTATGAAAGCAAGGGAGGTTATGGATCCCAAGTTTATTGGAAAAGAGGTAATGCTTAGAGGATGGGTTCATAGAAAAAGACATCTAGGTTCTAAAATATTCCTTGTACTGCGTGATAGCAGTGGTATAATACAATGCTTGATATCGGAAGACAAAGTTGATAAAGAAACATGGGAGCAAGCAGAAAAGATAACTCGTGAAAGTAGTTTCATAGTAAGAGGTATTGTGCGAAAAGATGAACGTGCACCTGGTGGTTATGAAATTGAAGTGAAATGGCTGAAGATAGTAGGCTTATCTGACGTTTTCCCTATAAGAGGTGGTGAAGGAGTAGACTATCTACTAGATAATAGACATTTATGGATAAGAAGTACACGTCTTACAGCAATAATGAAGATAAAACATAGTGTACTTAAGGCAGCACGTGAGTATCTGTTAAGCAATGGATGGTGGGAGGTAACACCACCAATAATAACTTCATCAGCCGTAGAAGGAGGTGCAACATTATTTGAGCTAAAATATTTTGATAAGAAGGCATACCTCAGCCAGAGTGCTCAATTATATTTAGAAGTATTAATATTTAGTTTAGAAAAAGTGTGGAGTTTAACTCCAAGTTTCAGAGCAGAAAAATCACGTACAAGAAGACACCTTGCAGAATACTGGCACTTAGAATTAGAAGCTGCATGGTATCATATGAATGATATGATGAAAGTAGCAGAGGAGTTAGTAGCCTACATAGTGGAGAATGTACTAAGAGAACGCAAAGAGGAACTACAGTTATTAAAAAGAGATACAAAAATATTAGAGAAATCCATAGAAACACCTTACCCAAGAATAACATATGACAAAGCAATCGAGATACTTCAAAGTAAGGGATTCAATATAAAGTGGGGAGACGACCTAGGAGCTGATGAGGAACGGGCATTAACAGAGGAATTTGAGCAACCATTCTTCATAACACATTTCCCAAAGCAGATAAAAGCATTCTATATGAAACTTGATCCCAATAGACCTGACGTAGTGTTAGGTTTTGACATGTTAGCTCCTGAAGGCTATGGCGAAATAATAGGTGGAAGTGAAAGAGAAGATGATTATGAAAAACTATTAAAGAGAATAATTGAGTTTGGATTAAATCCTGATGATTATAAATGGTATCTTGACCTAAGGAGATATGGCAGTGTACCACATTCAGGTTTTGGTCTTGGAATAGAAAGATTGGTAATGTGGATAGCTGGTATAGACCATATAAGGGACGCAATACCTTTCCCAAGGTTTCGTGAACGAGTATACCCATAAAGAGTCAATAAAGTAAAGTCTTTATTTCCAATTATAATTTTAGTCATAAGTCAGGTGTAGAAAGCTGATAGCATCAATAGCTTTAACTGTGGCTACAGCTTTACTAATAGCAGTGCTACCATCATTAGAATTATTGTTTCACTCATTACTATACTTTAAGGGTTTGAAATCAACTAATTCAAGGTCAATTACTGACTCTTTAAACAATAAGCCTCTGGTTTCAATAATAATACCTGTAAAAAACGAGCCATTCGAATTATTTGAACGTGCACTTAAATCTATAGCTAGTATGACTTGGCCCAAAGAAAAGTTAGAAGTAATCATAATCTCCGATGACGACAAAGATAGATCATTGAAGTTAAGGAATTACGTAAATAGTCTTGCATCAAAATTAAACCTAAACATTATATTTTATCATAGAGACCAACCTAGAGGTGGAAGAACAGGCGCTCTAAATGATGGATTAAGGCTAGCTCATGGAAAATATATTATAACGTATGACATTGACAACGTAATAGAGTCTAATGCTTTGGAAGAAGCAATTAAATTACTAGAGCAAGATTCAGATAAAGTTGCTGTTGTATTAAGATGGAAACCTTTAAACATGGATACCAGAGTATCGGAGATGCAGGCATATGCTTTAGATTATTTAATGGATTCATTATATAGAGGATTTCAAGGGCTAGGTTTACCAGTATTTCCCCTAGGTTCCGGTACAGTATATAGAAAAGATAAATTGTTAGAACTTAATGGCTGGGATGAGGCTAGAATACAAGATGATATGGAGATAGGCATTAGAATGTTTAGTAAAGGCTATAGAACAGGATTCATAGATAATGCAGGAATTAGAGTTGAATTACCACCTACAATAAAAGCTTTAAGAGTACAACAGTGTAGGTGGTCTTATGGTGCTATGGATGCATTATTATCTAGGTTAAGATACTTATTAATGTCTAAGAATCTTTCATTTAAAGCTAAGTTCTTATCAATAGTATTTCTTTTACAATATACACCTGTTGTTGCAGTAACTTTTGGTATAATATTGTTGACTCTGTCAATAATCTTTAATTTACTAATAGAGGAGGTATTATTTACACTATCAGTATTATCAGTGATTTTTGCTTCCTTATACATTTATAGCTTCATTCATGCGCATAGGCTTAGAGGTAGAAGTACATGGAGTAGTCTAGTTATGTTAGGTAGATCCGGTGCGGCTGTAACTTTTCTTGCTCCGTGGATAACATGGTACACTATAAGAGCTATTTTGAGAATACCGTATCGCTATGTCATAACACCTAAAGGTAAGAAGGCATATGATGTTGGAGTAAGTAAACGTATAAGCTCTGGACATATTGTAGGTTTCACTGTAGCAATACTTCTCATATTCTTCGCGTTATTAGCATTGGTTAAGGGTTACTATTTTGCAGTTACTCCATACATACTATTCCTTTTAGCCATAACTTATGTGCTCTACAGATGGTGGAACGAGTTATGATTCAGAAAACAAATTACATGTTACATGACATCAAATGAAATATTATCAAGCTCTTCTACACCATATCTGCCTTTACCGTATTTTATCTCGACCTCTTGTATACGTATTGTACCTTTAATATCTTCAAGCCCGCTATGTAGAACTTTTTTCGACTCCTCATCTAGGTAGTAGAGAATAACTTTGGGGATTTCAGCACTAAGAGGCATTCTTAGGTCATGCTTTACTCTCCTCATTGCTGCTATTACTTTTATGATTTTTTCACCTATTGATGCCTTTTCAGCATCATACTCTGGAGGTTTAGGCCAAGGAGCTATCGTTATACTCTTCCACGGCTTCCCTCCTAAAATCCCATAGTATATTTCCTCTGCTATATGTGGTATGAATACAGAAGCCATTATAAGGACGTCTCTAAGAATCCCGTATAGAACATAGGCAGTTTTCTTCTTCTCCTCTTCTATATTCATTCTATACTTTATCGCCTCAAGATAGTGGTCGGCTAGTTTATGCCACACGAAATCAACTATTTTTGTTACCGCCTCTTGGTAATCATATTCTTCTAATGCATTAGTAACAGTGTTTATTGTATCTGATAGCTCTTTAAGTATCCAGTGGTCTATAGCTCTAAGTTCCTTATGGTTTACGTTTAGATCCTCAACATTGAATTCATGAATGTATAAGTAGGCTAATCTACCTATATTCCATAGTTTTATTAGAAATCTCCTTGCGAATTCTAGACCTTCCCAACTAAATCTTAGGTCACTTCCAGGTTTAACTGCAATGGCAACCCATAATCTAAAGGCGTCAGCACCATATTTATCTAGTACTTCAAGAAGACTTACATAATTACCATAGCTTTTATGCATCATTCTTCCATCAGTACCACGCATCATTCCATTTATTAGTGCTGTTTTGAATTGTGGTTTACCGAATAGTATTAGCCCTCTAACAATTAGATAATAATCCCATGTTCTAATGATATCATATCCATTTGGTTGTAGATCTGCTGGGAAGAGTCTTTCATCCATATTGTCAGGCCATCCTGCGTGGACAGCTGCTGTTATACTTGAATCCATCCACGTATCCATAACATCTTCTTCGGGTATTAGTTCTGAACCACATTTAGGACATTTATCTATTGGTGGTTTCTGAAATCTAGGATCTATGGGTAGCCATTCTGGTTTAGCAACTATTATGTGACCTTTACGACAATACCATACTGGAAATGGCGTACCGAATATTCTTTGCCTAGATATAGGCCAATCCCAATCTAGGCTTTTGACCCAGTCTTCTAACCTCTTTCTGGCATGAGGTGGTATCCATTTTATATTCTTAGCTTCTTCAAGTATTCTATCCTTAAGTTCTCGTGTCTTAACAAACCATTGGGTTTTTGGAAGTATTTCAACTGGTGTATGGCATCTCCAACACTTGCCTACATTGCTTTTTATCTTCTCTACCTTAACCATATAACCTTCCTTTCTTAATAATTCAACTATTTTCCTTCGTGCTTCTAGTATGCTCATTCCCTTTAGCGGGCCAGCATTTTCTGTCATACGGCCTTGCTCATCTATTACTTTTATTATTGGTAAGTTGTATCTCTTCTGCCATCTAACATCAGTTTTATCTCCATAGGTACATACCATAACTACTCCGGTTCCGAAATTAGGATCTACTTCGGGATCAGCCAAGATAGGTACTTCTCTATTATATATTGGTATCCGCGCCTTCTTACCTATAAGATGCTTATATCTCGTATCATCAGGGTGTACTAATAATGCTACACATGCAGCTAATAGTTCGGGACGTGTTGAAGCTACAGTTACTTTTCCACCATCTACAAGTTCAAAGTTATAGTAGTATAACTCTCGTTCAACTTCCTCATATTCTATTTCAGCTTCAGCTAAAGCGGTTTCACAACGAGGGCACCAGAATACCGGGTGTTCTGCACGATAGACGTATCCTTTATTATACATTTCTATAAAGCTTAGTTGAGTCCTCCTCCAATAATCTGGATCCATAGTCATGTACTCTGTTGTCCAGTCAATACTACAGCCTAATCTTTTTATAGCCTCCCTCATAGGTTTAATCCATTCAAGCGTGAACTTCCGTGCTAGTTCTAGAAACTTTCCCCGAGGAATATCTCTTTTAGTTTTCCCTAGCTTTTTCTCTATTCTAACCTCGGTTGGCAATCCATGACAATCCCAACCTTGAGGAAATAGTACATTATAACCACGCAGTCTCTTGTATCTTGCAGCGAAATCTATGTATGCATGATTTAATGCATTACCTACATGGAATTCGCCACTAGGATATGGTGGTGGAGTGTCAATAGAGAATGTAGGTTTAGTCTTATCTTCTTTATCAAATTTATAAATACCCCATTCTTCCCATCTCCTCTGCCATTTTGATTCAACACTCTTAAAATCATATCGCTTGGGAAGTGGTATCTCTATTTTATAGCTTTTCGTCATTTTTACACCCATCACTTATACAGCTACCCTATTCTTTAACATGAGCTTAGATACATGGGCTATTAAAATATTTTAATGTCTTTAAAATACATGTATTTAATTGATATAGGCCTATTTACGTAAGATAAAAGTCAATACTGCGATAGTGATAATTAGGCCAAGTATACTTGGTAGAACATACCAAGGTATATGTTCTATAGTGATAGTTTTCGTAACAGTTGAAGTTAGTGAGTACGTGGTAGTTAATGTTAGTGTTTTGTTTATGGTGACATTCCTGTAAAGTGTTATAGTACTTATTGTCGGTATTGTTGTTACTAGGGTCTTTACATTAGTAGTTGTTAATACTACTGTAGTGGTAGTTACATTGGTTAAAACAGTGGTAACGGTATATGTTTTAGTAATGGTAATTGTTTTAGGTTTTATGTATTCACATACCAATCTTACTCTACTTTTAGATGGAGTTATACTTGTTTCATTTAATAAGAATGAGTACGTAGTGTTGGGTGTAACAGTATCTATGAGTTTTGAATTATCTGCTATCAATGTTATTGAACTAAGGAATACCTTACCTGTATAAACATTTAGTCCTTCTACATTACCTAATGATATTACTAAAGTCTTTAGCGGTAGTATTGATCTATCACGTTTCAATGAAGCCACATGTATATTATTTATATATAAGTCGTTGACTATATACGATTTATCTAGCTTGACACTAATTGTAACATTACTAAAAATAGGTGTATTAATCTTAAACCACTCATTTTGTGAGCCACGTATAATGTAAAAATCTATACTATCATTTCTAATTATTATGGCATAGCCATAAACATCTGTTGGTGGCTCACCTACCATCACTAGGAAGTAGGAATTAGGGACTAGATTATATCTTAGGTTTGTTATAGTTAACATCATATTGCTAATATTTAGTGTGTGGGCTAACTCGTATACTATGGTAACGGGTTTTTCACCTAAAACAACATTGCATTCGTTACTATCTAATATCATGTCATGTCTCGATTGAGTATCTGCGAAGGCTAATAGTAGTGATGAGAATGTTAAAGTCAATATTACGAAAAATATTATTGAAGTATATTTCGTCATATTCTTAGCCTAGTATTATTCTTTGGAATACAGATTTAGAGGTA
>Ga0190363_1002659_pt1 | contig 10087 bp, 8 predicted proteins | sample 48721867_MG_FD_161272 | JGI IMG/M metagenome (GOLD analysis project Ga0190363, IMG submission 161272) | Hydrothermal vent microbial mat bacterial communities from Southern Trench, Guaymas Basin, Mexico - 4872-18-6-7_MG | ecosystem: Environmental > Aquatic > Marine > Hydrothermal vents > Microbial...
CAAAAGTAATTATCGGATAATTATATTCCTCAACTTTTTTGATTCCTAATTTTTTTGATTTATTCATAAGAAAAACTACATCATGTTGAAAGATACGATTAGCTAAAGTTATTGCCCTATAAACATGACCTAATCCTATCTCAGTGCTTCCGTCAACTCTAAAAGCAATTTTTAGCTTATTAACCAAAGCCTCGGCTATCCCCCAGTCTATATAGTTATCTATATCGATACCTTCCCCTTTAGGTATTACAAAAGGATATATCTTTTTGCCAATTCTACCTCTCTTAGTGATTATATTTCTTTTAGAAATCAATAAGGATCCAGTTTCTTTATATATGGGGTTTAAATATTGCCTATTTTTTCTACCTTCATTCAAAAGTGTAAACTCATCATTTTTCTTCATCCAATAGATGTGAGTTTTGTCTATCACACTTATCAAAGTATCACAATCTTTTTTAGAAATTATATTAATGGCTTTATCAATGGTTTCAACGCTTAGGAGAGGAGATGTAGGTTGTATAGTAACGACAATATCATACTTTCCCTCTTTTTCTTCAATCTTATTTAATGCATGAAAAATAACTGGATCTAATGCAACATCATCCTTAGCAAGTTCCCTTGGTCTCCAAATAACTTGGATGTTATATATCCTTGCTACTTCAGCTATTTCTTCATCTTCAGTTGAAACAATTATCCTGTCCAAATACCTTGATTTTTTAGCCGCTTCAATAGTATAAGCTATCAATGGCTTTCCTGCTAACATTCTAATATTCTTCCTGGGAATTCCTTTAGAATCGCCTCTTGCAGGAATTATTGCCAAAATTTTTTTATTTTTATACATACTGTAAGTTAATATTCATTTTTTAATTAAAAATCACAATCCTTTATCATAAGAATTCCCTAAGGAATTGTGTGCCAAAACTTAAAATGAAAATTCTCGTACTTGCGGAGCAGGATTTATCGGTTCTTTTTTAGTTGACAAGCCAATTGAGACTGGATATGATGTAAGGATTTTTGATAATTTAGAAGAGCAGTGCATCGATTTTTATCAAGATAGAGGAATTCACCATTTTATCTCGGAGAAAAAGAATAATCTTATACGATCCTTATAGAAAAACGAGGTTCAATCAACACCAATCAGCCTAAAGTCGATAAATTGCAAAAATCACTGACAAGGTTTCCATCATTATCTTGAATTGAAATCAGTTGAATAAAATTTACTATTCTGTATTGACAAGGTTATCAAATTTGATAACCTATTATATCTAAATTATCAGTATTGTGATCGATGGCTTGTACTTTTTGCAGGTAGATACAGCCCTTTTGATTATCTCAAAATCATGCAGAAGGTTTACCAGCACCCATAGGTTGTAGAGGCAGATCGCCGGCAGCGAGTACATGACTCTCACCGTGAAGCTCTTGGAGCATGTCTTGGCCTGAAAGTCTCCTTTCACCCTGTAGCCTGTTTCGATGCCTCGTCTTTTCTTGGGTTTCATAATTACAACAAAGCCCCTTCATTTCTTAATTCTAATATAGCAAGATAGAGTGGTCAAATAAATATTTTCCAGTAATTAACAATTTATTAATTTAAAGAACAAAATAATTTATAAAGTGAAAACTCTCAGTAAATCAGAGGCATTGGTAATGGAGGAAATAGAAGAGAGTATCAAACCTTTAGAAGTAGCCGGTATTCTAGGCTGCAGTCTAAATCAAGCCAGAGTAGTTTTGCACAGGTTGGATAAGAAAGGATGGCTCCTGAGGGTAAAAAGGGGCCTGTATATCCATCCAGAGAGAATAGTAAATCCCTATCATTTGTTGCCCTTACTTTCCAAGAAATATTATGTGTCTTATTTTACTGCTCTCAATTATCATGGCTTTACCACTCAGGTCCCAACCAGTTTGTTGGTGGCAAGTTTGGATACATCTCTTAAGATAAAATTTCACAACACGTCCATAAAATTTATAAAGGTGGCAGAGAAAAAATTCTTTGGCTTTAAAAAGATAAAAATTAAAAACAAAGATATAGCAATGGCAGAAAAGGAGAAGGCCCTTTTAGACTCTTTGGATAAACCCCAATATTCTGGGGGAATTAACCATGTTATACCTTGCTTTGAAAATGAATTTAATACTAAAAAGTTAATCCGGTATGCTCTCAAGTTAGATAATAGGACATTGATTAGAAGGTTGGGGGCCATCTTGGATCAAAAGGAGATAGAACTCCCTCCTAGTCTGGAGGAAAAAATGCTTAAAATCTCCAATGAAGCAGGTTATTATTCTCCCCTGGATAAAACTAGGAAAATAAACGGTAAGAAAATTAAAAAATGGAGGATTAGGTGGAATGTTAGATGAACTTCAACTCCGGAAGTTATCCCATACATTTAATGTTCCCTTGGGAATTATAGAAAAGGACTATATATTAACCAAATTTCTATTTCACCTTCAAGAATTGAAATCTACATTGGTGTTTAAAGGAGGCACTGCTATAAAGAAAGTTTATGTGGATGGCTCGAGATTTTCAGAGGACCTGGACTTTACTGGAATAAAGAAGATAGGAAAGGAAGAAATTCAGAAAATCCTTCCTGAGTTGAACTTTCAACTAAAGATAAAAGACATAACCAAGTTTAAACTATCCCAAGTCTTTACCCTTTCGTATGTAGGCCCCTTACAATATAAAAATTCCTTTAAATTAGATATTAGCTATAGAGAAAAACCTCTATTGAAGGTAAAAGAAAAAGAAATTATCCATTTTTACCCTGACATAGAAAAGTTCTCTTTTCCCACCCTCACCTTAGAAGAAATAATAGCAGAAAAACTGAGAGCTACTTATACCAGAGGAAAAGCCCGAGACATCTTGGACATCTACTACCTTTCTACCCTTCCCTTCCACAAAACTCTGGTGAAGAAAATTTTTCTCCAAAAATTAAAAATCATAGAAATCCAAAAAGCAAAACCTTCCCTCTTTCAAGAAAAAGTGGAAAATTTTGATCAATCCGAGATAAGATACCTCATCCCAAACAAAATAGATAAGAAAAAAGTAATTCAAAAAATTAAGGAAAGTTACTCTTTCCTTTTTTCATAAAAATTAAAATTGCGGCTTTGAATCGAAATTAATATTTGGAAAGTTAAAAAAATAAGGGGGAGGAGTTTATTATACCTTCCCTTACCATTTGTAACCTCTCTCCTAGATGGTTCGTAATAGAAAATGCCAAAGGTTTCCATAATAATTTTAAACTGGAATCAGCCGGAATTAACGGTAAATTGTGTTAAGAGCGTTCTTAAGCAGGATTACCGGGATTTTGAGATTTTGCTGGTGGACAATGGCTCTGAGGATAATTCTCTGGAAATTTTTAGGAAGGAATTTAAAGAAAATAAAAAAATTAGAATTTTAGAAACTGGGAAAAATCTAGGCTATGCTGGAGGAAATAATTTTGGAGTTAAAAATTCTAAGGGTAAGTATGTTGTTATCTTAAATAATGATACCATAGTTGAGAAAAATTGGTTAAGGGAGTTAGTAAATGGAATAAAAAATGAGAAAGAAATTGGAGCAGTCTCATCTTTAGAAATCAGAGAAAATCAAGAGGAAAGAGATTGGAGTAAAAACCCATTAACTCTTTCATTGGTTGGTTATCCTGTTGAATTTAAATATAAAGATTTAGAGAAAGAGAATTTATTACCAATTTTTGTTATTGTAGGTTGCTCATTTATTTACAAAAAAAATTTAATCTCAAAACCTTTTGATCCTGAATATTTTATATATAATGAGGAAATTTATCTGGCATGGTTATTAAATTTAAAAGGATACAAAAATAAAATTGCAACTAATTCTAAAGTTCATCACCTTCTTTCTATGACAAGAAAAAGTAATAAGAGAATAGATAGATATTTCATTTTTCTTGGTGAAAGGAACAGGATCATGAATCTGCTAATTTTCTATGAGTTATCTACACTAATCAGGATTTTTCCATTAATTTTTGTGAATATTGTCCTTTTAAATCTGACCGAGCCCAGAAAAATTATTCCAAGATTCAGAGCATATCTATGGTTGCTGAGCCATCCTAGAAAGATTATGAAGAAGAGAAATTACATACAGAAACAGAGAAAAATCCCTGACAGAGAGATAGTAAAAATATTAAGTTGTAAACTCAGAGATGAAACTGTGTTCAAAAACAAACTCATGAGAGATTCCCTGAAGATTATAAATAGTTTGTTTTGCATCTATTGCAGAGCCCTAGGGCTTAGAACAATTGAATTTGAAAATTAGCAAACCTTATTTTTCTAACTCAAAGTATATCTCTGAGGCTGGAAAGATGTAACTAAAAAACCAAACATATGCACCAGGGCTTATCTTATAAACAAGCCATGGGAGGAGATAAACTATCCACAGCAATAATCTCCTTACCCCCCTTTTGTATTCAAAGAGGAATTTAATTTCTTTTTTCACAATCTTAAACCCGAAATCGTAATAAAAATCACTTCGCTCTCGCAACCCACAAAAATAATCCATAGTATAGTAAGTGAAGAATCTCTTATGTGTTGGGTCGCTAAAAGCACCAACTTGACTAAAATAAGGTACTATAACAATCAGCCTGCCGCCAACCTTCAAAATTCTATAAATTTCTCTCATCACCTCTTCTAGATTATCTAAATGTTCAAGTAGATTATCACAATAAACCTCATCAAAATAATTTGGTTTAAATGGATAAGGAAATTTATTTAAGTCGTGAACTACATCAACTCCATTCAACTTCACTTTATCTAAATTTATATATCCCTCCCTTATGTCTTTACCACATCCAAGATTTAATTTTCTAACTTTCTCCATTCTTGGGTCATTCTCGAATATTTTTATATATTGGAAATACTGAGCGATTGGTTGGTGTGAAATACCCAGCCATTTATGGCGGGGTTGTTTATTTTTCCTTAATTTTTGAAGTTCTTCTCCAACTTTAGGATAAAACATGAAGATTAATTTTGGTGAGATAACGGTTGTAGAGCTAGTATTTTAAAACGATGAGGTTTCTGCAGGCTCCCTACACTCTATCAGATGATACTAAGTAGTATTTTTGCTTCGACCTTAATAAATAACACAACTTCTCCCCAAAATGGGAGAAGAGCCATTATTTTTGGATTTATGCGTATCCTATAACCTAGAACGATAGAACTTTTTAGGTCCATTTTTACCTCCGAGGCGCTGGTCAAAGTGCCAGTGCCTCAGAGGTAGATTTATATATTACGATTGTTCGCATAAATTTATCAGAAATATGCGAAAAAAAAACAAAAGGAGGTAAAAGCAAGGTTAAGCGATTTATTTAGTCGCAATGTGGCTGAGCTATGCTCAGACACACTCAAGACCAAAGGTCTTGCGTGTTCCTCCCCGACCTAAAGGTCGGAAGGTATGTGGCTGATTTGCAGTGCAAATCAGACACGTGTCTGAACCGAAGGTTCAGCCACATCCTTGCGAGTTTGTAATGAAATCCAAATTTATTTTGTCCATATCCTTGGTCATTCTCTTAGCCTCTATAGCAACTGGGGAATTGGTTCATGTAGCGGAGATTGATGGCACAATAAATGCTGGCGTAGCTCAGTATATAAAAAGGGTTATTGGAGATGCCGAGGATGAGGGTGCGGATCTGGTAGTGATTAAATTAGATACCCCTGGAGGCATGATAGAAGCAACCAGAGAGATAGTAAGGGAAATCTTGGACTCTAAGGTAAATATAGCAGTGTATGTTCATAAGGAGGGTGGTTGGGCATTCTCGGCCGGGACATATATCCTGATGGCATCTGATATAGCTGCAGTTCATCCCATGGCTTCTATTGGATCAGCACAACCCATTCCAGCAGATAATAAGAGTATAAATGCCATGGCCAGTTACATGGTTACCTTAGCCGAGACTAATAATAGGAATTCGTCTATTGCCAGAGCCTTTGTTGCTGAAAATTTAGATCTGACCGGAAAGGAAGCCCTAAAAAAGGGTGTAATAGAATATGCACCAGAGAATTTAGAACAACTTCTAAGTGAACTTAATCTTTCACATGCACAGATAAAAGAGGTAAGACCATCATTTCAGGAAGGTTTATTCTCAATGATATCACACCCTCAGATAGTTTCTCTTCTATTTTTGATTGGATTTCTAGGGATAATCTATGTGATCAAAACGGGAGAATTAGAGTTAAGTCTTATCCCAGCCATAGCTCTTTTACTTGGTCTGTGGGGTCTGGGCACCATAAAATTTTCCCCTCTAGGTATTGTTCTAATACTAATTGGAATTGCCCTGTTATTCATTGAGTTCTCTCAGCCAGGAATTAGTATCTTTGGGGTCTCTGGAAGTATCTCTATAGTTCTTGGAATTCTCACTATAGATGCGGAACCTTTCTTTACCCCCAGCAGCGATATAACATTCTTTGTTCTGGGAATTTCCATCGCAATTATAGTATTCTTTATTATCGTAGCAAAGAAGGTAGCGGGATCTATAAGAGAGAGGATAAAGACCGGGGCAGAGGCCTTGATAGGGGAGAAAGGAATGGTTGTAGAAGAATTAAGACCCAGGGGTTTGATAAAACTGCATGGGGAACTCTGGACAGCCATCTCCTCTGATAAAGAGAGAATTGAGGTGGGAAAAGAGGTGAAGGTAGTCAGGTTAGAAGGAAATTTACTATATGTTATTAAATCTGAGGGATGAAGATGGAACGTTTTTTATGCAATCATTCCCATTTATATTGAGGACGTTAAAATGCCCATCTCTTCCTTCATAATTGGGGTATTAGTAATCGCACTGGCGATCCTATGGATGGCGGTAAAGATCACCAGGGAGTATGAAAGGGGAGTTATCTTCAGATTGGGGAGATTAATTGGAGTAAAGGGTCCGGGTCTATTTCTTATAATCCCCATCATAGATCAGATGATTAAAATCGATTTAAGGATAGTAACCCTGGATGTTCCGCCACAGGACATTATCACCGAGGATAATGTTCCAGTGAAGGTAAATGCAGTTGTTTATTTTAGAGTAGTAGATCCGCAGAGAGCCGTGGTGGAGATAGAAGATTATTTCATCGCTACCTCTCAGATCTCACAAACCTCTCTCAGGAGCGTTCTGGGAAAGGCGGATCTGGATGAGCTTTTATCTCAGAGAGAAAAACTTAATACAGAATTACAAACCATAATCGATGAAGCTACTGATCCCTGGGGTATTAAAGTTACTGCAGTGGAGATAAAGCATGTAGAGATTCCAGAGGATATGCAAAGGGCTATTGCAAAACAGGCCGAGGCAGAGAGAGCCAGAAGAGCAAGGGTTATCTTGGCTGAGGGTGAGTATCAGGCGGCAGAAAAGCTAAAGCAGGCCGGTGATGTTTTGGGAGCGGATCCTATCTCGCTTCGTTATATGGAAACCATTACCGATACTGCTAAGGAGCCCAACACCACCATTCTGTTTCCAGTAGAGATGCTAAAACTTCTTAGGAATGTTAAGAAGGAATAATTCTCTCAGAAATTTCAGAATGATCAGAATAGGAATTCTTTCCCTTCAGGGGGATGTGTCTGAGCACGTTTCTATGATGACCGATGCCATGAGAAATATGGAAATAAGAGGCAACATCATAGAAGTAAAGGATAGGAAGTGGATAAAGAATTTGGATGCATTAGTAATCCCAGGTGGGGAAAGTACTACTATTAGTAAATTGATCTCCATGTATGGATTGGATGGGGAGATAAAAAATTTGGCAGAGAAAGGAATTCCAATTCTGGGAACGTGTGCGGGTTTGATTTTATTGGCAAATGAAGGCGACAAAGATATTGAAAGAACTAAGCAACCACTTCTAAGGTTAATGGATATGAAGGTAAAAAGAAATGCATTTGGCAGACAGAGAGAAAGCTTTGAAACCGATTTAGAGATTCCAATTCTTGGAAATGAAAGATATCATGCGGTTTTTATAAGAGCCCCAGCAATTGAAAAGATTGGTAAAGGCGTTAGGGTATTGGCTAAATATGATAATAGGATCGTAGCCGCACAACAAGATAATCTACTGGCGTTAGCATTTCATCCAGAGCTCGGTAATGATACGAGACTGCACGAATACTTTCTGAGACTTATAAAGAATTTATAAAGAATTAAAAATAAAAAAGTCCTTGAAAATATCGGCTTAGAAAAAACTGGATTTATGAGACAATTGTGACCACATATTCAGATTGAAAGGAAAATTCTGCGCCCATGGGAATCTCTACACAATGAAAAGAAAAAGTTAGACTATGACGGAGATTGTTGATTTCTATTTAATGAAAATTTTAATGAAAAAAAGGAAAAAGTAAATTTGATAAATCGTGCTGAGTCACTTGCTTTAGAATGCTCGATTAAGGCTACTAAAATTCCGCATGTTTCTAAAAATGGGAAGGAAAAACTGAAAAAATCAGATATATATCTCTGGTTGTGAGGAGGGGGGCTCCTGGCTCGGAGGCTGAGTTTCTGGTGGAGAAGGTTCATTCTTTATTCCAATAGTTCTATCCAGATAGAGGCGAGTCCACCACACCGTGGAAAGAGGGGTTATGGTAAGTAATAGGAATAAGCCGTATAGTAAAAACAATATCGCTAAAAAGATAAGATGGATGAGGGGGGATATAAAATTAAGTAGATAAAAAGGTGATATCACAACACTGAAGACAAGACCAAGACCCCAATCCACTGCGGAAATAACTGCCCAGAGGAAGAAGATCAACAATTTATTATTCATGAAGAACCTATAACCCTCTCTTAAAGCGTCTATTGCTCCCAGATGACTTATGACAACTGCATAGGGGACAGGTATAAGTATGATACCCAGGAGTATAAACACAACATTTAGAATTATTACATATAAAATCCAAGTTGCGAGTCCTATTTTCAATAGAGCTAGTCCCACTACCACTACATTGGTAATATTAATATAAAAAAATATCAATGCTCCTGATGCCATTAGAAAGACTATGGCTAATACTATTGTTATCGATAAATAGATGATAGAAATAGTAATATTGGCAAAAAAGAGACTAATAAAATTTCCTCTTCCATATTCTATCATATCCCCCAATGAGGTTTTTCCAGTTTCTATTGCCTTCTGAGCCATGCCGATAGCTCCTGCAACAAAGAATGAGGATACAAGCGTTATCAAAATCTTTGCTATTATTGCTACTACAACCACCACTAATAGAATATTAAGGGCTTTTTGAATAAACTGGGGAGTAAACGCAGATGATGAGGAATAATAGATAGATTCCAACATAGAAGAAACCGGTCCATGAAGACAAAGATATAGCATAATTAGGATAAGGATAATGATGATGATAGTTGCGATTGTATCGAGCAGGAATGGTACCCCCAATATCAGATTTGGTCTCCAGTTTCTATAACCCTTTTTTATTAAATCTTCGATGGATTCCGTCATTTTTTCCCATCTAGGTATAACTTAGACCACCAGATAGTGGTCAATGGGGATATGACAAAAACTGAAATTATCCATGAAACTAAAATTGAAACTGCAATTGTTAAAAGAAAAACTAATAATAATGGGATTAATAGATTTGGGGAAGTGAAGGACGGAATACTTGATATATCTGAAGGTATTGGAACAAAAAGAATTCCTATTGAGAATATGATTGCCGCTATGAAGATTGGGATATAGCCTATGAATTGTGTTATATATCTAACAAAAATCCATAACAATACTACTGGAAACTTGTTATCTATAAAGAATCTAAAGCCCTTTTTTAATCCCTCTATGACCCCAAGATCGCCGATGACAACAGCAAATGGTACCACTGCGAATACTATATCGACGATTGTCACAAAGATGGTGATGAATTCTCCACGAAAGATCATCTGAATAATAGCTAATATAAGACATATTATCAAAACAAAGATAAATATCAGTAGATTGATCAGGAAGATTGTAATAAATTTTTTCTTTCCATATTCGATCATATCGTCAAGGGTGGTTTTTCCAGTTTCTATCGCCTTTTTGGACATACCTATAGCCCCAGCATAGAAGAAAGAAGAAATTATAGACATAATGATCAAAAAGGATATAACCAACAATATATCAAGCAGCAATAATAACC
>Ga0190363_1002660_pt1 | contig 10086 bp, 11 predicted proteins | sample 48721867_MG_FD_161272 | JGI IMG/M metagenome (GOLD analysis project Ga0190363, IMG submission 161272) | Hydrothermal vent microbial mat bacterial communities from Southern Trench, Guaymas Basin, Mexico - 4872-18-6-7_MG | ecosystem: Environmental > Aquatic > Marine > Hydrothermal vents >...
AGAATAGGCGGCAAGGGCACCTTGAGAGGCAGCTGTTATGAATTGTTTGAATTTGGTGACGTTGGTGATGTCACCAGCCGCGTAGACCCCCCTCACGTTAGTCTCCATGGTCTTAGGATTCACCTCCACATACCCCTCCTCATCCAACTTCACTCCAAGCTCCTTGGCGATGCTGGTGGAGGGGACGTCGCCTATCTCGATGAAGACCCCATCCACCGGGAATTCTTCTTCCTTCCCTTTTCCCTTGAAGGGTTTCAACACAAGGGCTTCCACTCTTTCTTTCCCTCTCACTCTAACAGGCACCTTGTTGTACACGACCTTTACTTTTGGAATGGAGAGGACTTTTTCAGTGAGTAAGGGCTCTGCCCTGAGCTTTTCCCTCCTGTAAATGATATGAACCTCCTTCGCGTGCTCGGAAAGTATGAGGGCGGATTTCACTGCAGCATCAGACCCGCCTATCACTGCTACTTTCTTCCCTTTGAATAAGGGACCATCACAGGTGGCACAATAGCTAACGCCTTTTCCGAGGAGCTTGTCTTCTCCTGGGATGTTGAGTCTCCTCCTCTCAGAGCCCATCGCCAAGATGATGGCCTTGGACTCGAAGCTCTCATCATCCAGGGTCCTCACTGTAAAGTTCTCCTTCTCTTTCCTAACCTCCACGACCTTTCCCCTCAAGATCTTTGCCCCAAACTCCTCCGCTTGTTCCCTGAACTTCCTCATGAGCTCGGAGCCACTTATGGAAAGAAAGCCCGGATAGTTCTCCACTAAATGGGCCTCCATTCCCTTTCCTCCTATGACCTCTCCTATCACCAAAGTCCTCAACTTATACCTGACTCCATAAAGGCCTGCACTTAACCCAGCTGCACCAGCCCCCACAATTATTAAGTCATACATTTCCCATCTCCTTCTTTACAGCCCTCGCGAGGTACAAATCAGAGGGGGGAACTCCCTCAAAGGCGAGCTTCCCATTTATCAGGATGGCTGGCACCCCCATTATCCCGTGTTTTCTAGCGAGCTCTAATCCCTTCTGAGTCGTCACGGGGACTTCCTCAAAATCCACGCCTAACGCCTTTGAAACCCTCTCAGCCATTTCGACCGCGATGGGGCAGTAGGGACAGGTCGGTGAAGTTATGATTTGTATCAACACCTTCTTCATGGGCTGGAAGAAATCATTTCAGCTTTATTATATTTACTTTCCTCTCCCTCACCTTCTCTATTAATCCATTCCTTTCGAACTTCTTGAGGATCCTGTGAACCTTCACCCTGGATAGTCCTGTGTTCTTAACTATCCTCGCTTGGGTGATCTCCCCTTTCTCGACGATCTCCTCCAAAACCCTCCTTTCCTCCTCGTCCAAGAGCTTCGCTATTATGCTCCAATCCCTTTCCCTCACCTCCTTTGTGCTCAGGATCAGGTAATAAATGCTCGAGCCCACCAACAACCCAAGGGAGGCGGAAATGGGGATGAACAGGTAGATGGGTATCACACAACCGCACACGTTCCCGCTCTGGATGCTCATCTCAACGTACAAGGAGATTAAAGAAATGATCAGCACGAAACTCGCCAGGATAGCAGTCGTGAGCATTATTCTCTTCTTCTCCGAGAGCTTCATCTAAAGAGAACCTCTTTGAGGTTTTTAAAGGTTAACGAGTCCTCTTAGATCCTCCTTTATCACTTCCCTCAAGCCTGGGTTCCTCAGAGCAGCAGCAGGATGGTAGGTAAGTAGGATCCTCATTTCCCCCCACATGGTGCCGACCTTGAACACCTTCCCGTGCGTCCTCCTCATGGACGTGAATCTCATGTTGTACCTATCTAAGATATAAGAAGCGGCGGTGTTTCCAAGTGCCACCACTATCCTTGGCTTGATGATGGAGATCTGCTTATCCAGGTAAATGGAACAAGCCCTCACCTCTCGCTTGGTGGGTGGCCTATTCCCCGGAGGCCTGCACTTGACCACATTAGTTATGTAAACCTCTCCTCTCTTGATCCCTATTTCGGAGAAGATCTCATCTAACAGTCTTCCAGCAGCTCCAACGAAAGGTCTTCCCAATCTGTCCTCTTCCCTTCCAGGGGCCTCCCCGATGAACATCACTTCAGCCTTCGGGTTCCCCTCTCCAAGGACCGGATGACTCCTGTTTTCCCAAAGCCCGCACTTCCTGCAGTTCTCCACTTGATATTTCAAGTCCTCTAAGTTCATCACTCCTTCACGCTTTCCAGAACTATAGAAGTAACGGTCTTCTCAATGCCCTTTATGATCCTCAGCCTTCCGGCCACGAATTGACCCAACTCGAACACGCTCTTCGCTCTCACCTTTAGGATTATGTCGCATTCCCCGGCTACTATGTGCACCTCCTTAACTATGGGCTCCTTGGCCAGTTCTCTGGCCACATTTTTTATCACCACCTTCCCCTTTCCACCAGTCTTCTCCCTCAAATATATGTGGATGAATGCGAGGACGGGGCCCGTCTCCTTTATGGAACCTAACTTCTTGAACTTCTCAATCCTCTCGTATATGGGGAAGATTATGGCCTCTTCCATAGGAAGAATGTTGAATCACTGACATAAAAACCTTTCTCTACCCAAAACCTTATTAAAAAGTCGCGACTCTACTTTCCTCATGAGAAAAGCGTTGCTCTTATCACTACTTTTCGTGGCCTTCAGCGTTGTAAGGGCAGAGAGCGTCATCCTCGTTTCAGAAATAAACTACCCAGACGCGTTGATAGCTGACGTGGTCGCAAACAGAATAGGGGCAGAGGTCTTGATAGTAGAACCAGACGAGATTCCAAACGAAACCCTCGCAGAGATTCAAAACCTCACACCCACAGATATATACATCTTCGGGGGACCCGTGGTGATAAGCGAGGAGGTGGAGGCACAATTGAACACTACTTACAACGTCACACGTATATTCGGGATCACGAGGGTAGGAACTGCTGCAGAGGTAGCCCTCTTCTTCTGGCAAGATGGTAGTGCGAGGGCAGTCTTAGTCGCGGACGAAGTCGGTGCACCGGAAGGTGGAAACCCAGATCTAGTTGCCCAGGCTAAGGAGCTAGCGAAAGCCGAGGACATCCCCGTCTTCATCATCCCATCAGACCAACTGCCAGATGTGGTCAGCGAGGCGCTCCAACAGGTGGGGGTTAACAATGTGACGGTCATAGGGAACGTTCAGTCAGGAGTCTTAAATGAATTAACCAATCTCGGGATCTCTTACGAGCAAATCACGGGGGAAGTTAGGGAAATCAAAGAAGAGGTTGAAGAGAGGGTTGAAAGGAAGATTAAAGAGAGATGGGGAGAGAACGTGCCTTTGGTGATCATAGCAGTGGGTAACTGGACGGACCACGTGAAAGCTCCTGCTGTGCCTAGGGGAAGAGTCATCCTTGTTTGGAGTGCGGACGAGGTAAACAGCGTCGTCCAGAAGGTGAAGAACGCGACTTACAGCAGGCTTTTCGTGCTTGGGAGGCCTGACCTAGCTAGGCAGATAGCTGACGCTTTGGAGGCAGAGGGAATAGAGGTAGACCACCTTACAGGAGTCCCAGCCAGAATAGCGAGGGAGATACAAAGGAGATTCAGACGACATTTAAAGGAGGCAGAAGGCAATTGGACGATAAGGCTACAGCAAGTGAAACAAAGGATAAGGGAGAGGTGGGAGCACATAGTGGATAGGTGTAATCTGACCATCCACCAGTTTAGGGCTTTGGAGAGAGCAGGAATACCCGTCCCTAAAGCAGAGATAAGCGAAACCATCCAAGCCTACAGGGAAGGAAAATACTGGGAGGCTTTCAAGAGGTGTGAGAAGCTCATACACCTGAAGAGGAGAATAGAGTGGAAGTTCAGGCACTTGCTGGCAAGGGATTTGGTGAGCGAGGAGATAAGGAAGAGCACGGAGGACATCCCGAGTAGCATCCAACAGCTCCGGGCCCTGCCGACCAGGTCCGAGGCGTGTCAGACTGCCATAGAAACTGCCCAGAGGCTCCTCAGTCAAGGGAGGGTCTTCCTAGCGAAACAGGCGCTGAAGGCTGCAGAAGAACTCTGCCGATAAACTTTTTCTTTTTCTCTTATATAGCGCTAGGCTCCTCTCCCCCGTGCCAGGTATATTTCGGCCTTATCTGGATGGGATAAACTCTCTCCTGCTTGTCATCCAGGGTTATGGCTGCCCCCCTCAACTTCGGGAGCTCATCTAAGTATCTTGTAAGGGAATAAGGCATGTAAGACTGCATGATATCGCTCAATGCCTTCACGTCCATGCTGGAAGTGACCCTGTGAGATATGATCAGGTCACATTGGGTCATCACATCCGTGTGTATCTTTCCTGGCTGCTGGGTGGCCAGAACAAGAGATATTCCAGGTTGCCTTCCTTCCCTTATGATCTGGATCAATGGGCCCGTTGCGATGGTCTCCCCAGTTCTAGGGAGGAACTCGTGTGCCTCATCTATGAAGATCCAGACCAGGGGTATCTGCTCTTGTTTCTTCTCCTTATAATCCACCTTGAAGTAACTCCACCCCCTCTGGATGCTCGCTAATTCCTCTATCTTCCTGGCCGTCATCCTCTCCTTTAGGATCTTCCTCGCTAGTAGGGCTATGACTAAAGCCCTTATGCTGAACCCCTTGCTAGCATGACTGTAATAAGAAACGTCGAGGACGCTCACCTTTCCCCTCCTCAACAATTCCTTGGTGGTCGTCCCCTCCTTATCGAATATGCCCCACCCTTCCGCCATCTTGAACCTGGCGATGGCCGCCTCCTTCGTGTCCTTGTCCGCCCTCTCATCGCTCTCTATCTCGCTCACTATATCACTTATGTCGAAGGGTTTCCCCTTTTTCCTCAACCTGTCTATCACCCTCAGGATCAAGACGCCTAGGGGTCCGTTTATGCTCAGGTCAAAGGTGGAACACCAATCCATCCCGTCTAAATCACTTACCCTTAAGGAGAATGGTTCATCCACGGGAACCCCCTTCTCCTTCATCTCCTCGAACACCCCCTTCGGGACGAAGACGATTATCCTGTCGCTGAAATCTTTGGGTTCTATCCCCCATTCGTCTAGCAACTCCCTTTGCCTGTAATTCGGGTACTTCATGCTCCAGAATATCCCCATAGTATCAAAGAAGAGGCAAGAAAGATTATTCTTCACCTCCTCGGGCATTTCAGCCACCCCTTCAGCTATCACGGACATGGTGTAACTCTTCCCGCTTCCTCTCTTCCCAGATATGAGAATCACGTGGGGCTTGGCCACATCGAGATACACCTCATTCGCCATGCTCGTGGTCTTTCCCATGGTCACGTATTGTTTTCCGATGAAAACCGCTCCTTTAGTCCCCAATTCTTCCCTCTCATCCTTGCTTCTCCCGAGGATGATCCGATAGGGCATGAGATTAGAAGGTGAAAGATGATTAAATAAGTTGCTCTTCTATCTCTCGTCTAGGTATGCCATTAGAAATAATGAGGGGTAGATAAGCTGGGATCACCAAACCCTTCCTGACACACTTTTGCTCTTTTTGTTCCTTCAGTAACTTTAGGAGAGAGATGACCTCAAATCCGTCCCTCCCCAAGAATTCCTTCAGGAAAAACGCCATTCCCGGGAAGATGGTAAGAGAAATGGCCAAACCCGGCTTTTCCAACTGTTCAAGGGCGTGAATGATCGTGTGCGGACTCATGTGATCCGTGACGTTAGATAGGTACATAAAAGTATATCTCCCCTCATCGTTGTCCCTCACATCCCCTACCTTCACGCTTACCCTGTCCAATACTTTCTTCGTTATGAGATATTGTTCTTCGGAATAGAGCGGATAAGCCTCGAAGACCGATGGGATGTGCTTCCCACAATCCCACTCGCACCCCCTACACCCATAAAGCACATCGCTCCTCATTCTCTTGGCGTAGAGAGGGAAAAGCTCCCTTCCTAACAGGGAGAAGGCTTTCTTCACGGTTTTATAGTCACGCTTCTCTCCATCAAAACCTCCTGACTCGAGGGAGATGAGTTCTTCCAGGTTCTTTGACCCTCCTATTAACCTCCTGGATATTTCGAAGTTAGCCACTTGTGTCGGATTTATGTCCACCGCTTCGCAAGATTCCATTCCTTCATGGAGGATGGAGAGGAGGGTAGTGCCTCCCCCGATTATGGTCTTACAGGGCCCGGGATGTTCTTTGAGGTAATTTTGAGCCACTTTTCTGACGAAATGCACCACGTTGTGTTCGTTGGAATACGGAAAGACGAGGCGCATGTCTTCTTTTTCCATGTCTTTGATTAAAAAGTTTACTACTATTTAATAAACAATAACATGCTTAAATGGATGTTCACTTATCTTTCCATGGAAACCTTCGAAGCCATAAGGAGAAGAAAGAGCGTCAGAAAATATCAGCAAAAACCCATTGAGAAAGAGAAGTTGTTGAAGATACTGGAGGCAGCGAGGCTTGCCCCTTCTGCTAAGAACTTGCAACCTTGGCACTTCGTGGTTGTGACTGACCAGAAAGTGAGGGAGGAGATCGCGAGGGGCACCATATACGCCAGGTTCATTAAGGATGCCCCTGTCCTGATAGTTGGATGTGGCGACCCTCGTTCGAAGTTCTACCAGATAGATGTTGCCATCGCGCTCCAGAACCTCGTCTTGGCAGCCACTGATCTAGGATTTGGGACGTGTTGGATAGGAGATTTCAGGGAGGAGAAGGTGAAGAGGTTACTAGGGATCCCAGATCGTTTGAGAGTGGTTGCTTTGGTCACAGTCGGTTATGAGAAAGAAGGTTTGGACATCTCCAGAAAAGTCTTGCACACTTTCAGGAAGAGGAAACCCCTGGAGGAGATAGTTCACTGGGAAAGGTTCTGAGCAAAGGTATTTATTTAAGATAGGAGAAAGGAGGAATAATGGGAATGAAAACTTTCTTAATGGGCTTCCTCGGCACGATATATTTGCTGATCTGGGCTTTCTTGAGCTTCTCAGTGGTTTACCTCTTCCTCAACTTTTCCCTTTCCATTCAGTGGTTCCCCCTTAAGATCCTCGCGACTTTCTTTTCTCTCTTCCTTTTCATCCCCCTCATTGTCCTTCTTCTCTCTTCCCTTTTTTACAGGGCTTGGCCCTTCGTATACGAGGAAGGGACATTCAAGGCCAGCTTGAGGGACGAGAGATTTCTGAGCTGGATGCTCAGGGGCTTCATCTACATCCTCTGTTTTGAGTTCTTGCGAATCACTCCTATCTTCCCTTGGCTTCCGAAGCTGTTTGGGGCGAAGTGCGGGAAAGGGGTTTTCATAGCAGGGAAAATTACCGAACCTCCCTTAACAGAAATAGGTGAGGGAAGCATCATAGGAGGAGAAGCAAAATTGCTCAATCACGTTTACGAGGGGAAGAAAATCATCCTAAGGAAGATTAGGATAGGAAAAAATTGTTTGGTAGGGGACAGCGCCATAATCCTCCCTGGAGTGGAGATAGGGGACAACGTTATCGTTGGGGCTGGCTCCCTGATCCCAAAGGACAAGAAAATCCCGTCCAACACCATCTGGGGAGGTAACCCTGTGAAACTGTTGAGGAAGTAAGCTTTTTAACGAACCTTAAACTCTTTCTCTTGTGCCCGGGTAGCCTAGCCAGGTAAGGCGCCTGCCTCGAGAGCAGGTGGGCTCACGCCCTCGCAGGTTCAAATCCTGCCCCGGGCGTTTTCTCCGCCGTTAAACGCCCTTTAAATACTCCTTAATTGCTCAAACTCATCAGGTACTTAGCCCCTCATTAAACTTTGGAATCCCACCGACCCCGAGAAAAACCACATATTTTCCCATGTTAGCATCACTTTTAAGTGGTATTTAAACTTTGTAGGGCAAACTCTAAATAGGGGTATCGCTCTCTTGAGGACAGATGGTCTGGGAGGTTCAAAACAATGATGTGATGATCAAGAAGCTGAAAGAGGTAGTCATTGACCATCGTTCTCGGGCATGGTGCAGACTACCATACCCAGGACATCCTAAAGGTTGCCCAAACTATGGGAAGGACGAGACATGTCCCCCTAAAGCTCCCTTACTAGAAGAAATTGCTGAGCCTCCTTTCGTCTTAGTTGCGGTTAAGTTTGACCTCGAGGGACACGTTAAGAGGATGAAGGAAAGACATCCGAATTGGAGCGATAGAAAAGCGAGATGTTTATTGTATTGGCAGAAGAAGGTGGACAAACGCTTGAGAGAAATCTGCGAGAAAGTGGCTTCTGACATGCCGAATGCCTTAATCCTTTACAAACCAGAAGCGCATGGTGTCCATGTCTTCGAGACCTGTAGGAGAGCAGGATTAACGTTGGAAAGAAACCCGAAGAAGGTCGTGTGGAAAGTAGCTATCATAGGTATCAAAAGGAATAGCTCATATCAACCCAAATAACATCCCGATCCCGAGGAACAAGATGATGAGGCCTGCTACCAAGTGGAGCCTCTGGATGTTTTTCCTCCTCCAGCCAGAGATGTCCTCCACCTTAGCTATCCCACCGTAAACTAACAAAGTCATCCCTATCATGGGCGAAACGAAGATGAGGTTGTAGAACAGGAGCCAAGGAAGGGTCTCCATCAACTTCAAGAAGGAAAGGATGCCGCCAGCAATGACATAAGGTCCAATGGTGCAGGGAAGGAGGAAAATAGTCACGAAGGCCCCGACCAAGAAAGCTCCTTTTGGGGATGTGACACCAGAGAGGAGTTTTCGAACCCTTGGCCTCCAACTCATGGGCATCTCCGTGAGGAGGCCTCCCGGCTTATACCAAATGAAGTCTTTTATCTGGAGGATGCCCAGGAGAATAGCGGCCATCCCCAGCACCTTGTAGAGGAACAAACGGACAGAGGTGAGGAATTGGATGAGCTGGAAGAACCTTATGATGACCAAACCGTAAAGGAGGTAAATGACATAGACGGAAGAGGTAAAGGCTAACCCCGCTAATAACACGTTTTTCTTCTTTTTCGGGTCATAAGTCAGGATACTCACCAAGATGAGGGTCAAGACCGCGAGGGCACAGGGGTTCACAGCGTCCACCGCTGCAAGGGACGCTATCTTGGCCAGAGTGAGCGTCTGATTTCCTCGCTCCGTTCCTTGTTGGCTCGTTCCCTCTTCACTCGTCTCCTCTTTCCATTCCAGTAACCACCCACCTACTTCAACAGCATTGTTGAAATAAAGGTAGCGACCTGAGAGGGGAACGGGCTCTGGCTCCACGACCTCGTATCGCGGTAAGGAAGAAAGGACATCTTGGGAGAAAAGGGCCTCGTTCAGGGACTCCCTGCTCTCATTTATCGGGATGAGGACCCTCCCATTCGCCCAGATCTTCGGCTTTCCTGGGAGGGAGCTCAAATTCAACTCCTCAAAACTCACCGACCCTGAGAGGAGAGGGCAGGGGTTCTCGCTCATTCCCTGAATGACCCCCTCCACGTTCTCAAGGATGGGGGTATCTCCCCTAATATAATTCCCTTCCCCGAAGATGAGGAGGGGAATCCCCAAACCAGAACCGTAGTAAGAATCATAAGCGTAGATGAGGGGGGCGTTCTCGGGCTGTTGGTAAATTTCATATTCTATGATAACTAAATTCTGATACTCAAGAGGGAGGGATCCTAGAACTACGGGGTCGGTCTTGGCGCAGTGAGGACAACCTATCCCCGTGAAGTAAACGGCACATACGTAGCCCGCCCTACTCGCGGAAAGAGAAAGGAGTAAGATGAATACCGGTACACAATGCCTCGCGCGAAGCATGGATAAATGAAGATTGAAACAATATTTAAACTTTAGTTTCACTTCTTGAAACCAAGACTTTCGGCATTTCTCCTAAGAATTCTGCGGCCGTGAGTAACCTTTTACCACCTTTCTCGGCGACCTCCCACACCTCTCTTGTGTTTTCCTTGAATCTGGCCTCCCTAGGCAAATGATGATCGTAGACTATGAGCCTCGTGTCCGTTTCTTCCACAATCCTCACTGCATTCTCTATTGCTCTCCTCAAGTTGGTCTTGTTCAGCAAGTATCCCAGCATGTAGGTCATGGGACCATCTAGGATGAGGACATCAGGATTTTCCTTGATGATCAATTCTGCGTAATCCTCTATGATGGGTCCATTCACGTCGCTCGAGTGCATCAGCTTCTCTCCGCCGTGTTCGATT
>Ga0190363_1002661_pt1 | contig 10085 bp, 7 predicted proteins | sample 48721867_MG_FD_161272 | JGI IMG/M metagenome (GOLD analysis project Ga0190363, IMG submission 161272) | Hydrothermal vent microbial mat bacterial communities from Southern Trench, Guaymas Basin, Mexico - 4872-18-6-7_MG | ecosystem: Environmental > Aquatic > Marine > Hydrothermal vents > Microbial...
CGCTTCCTGCTCCGAACCTCACCTTGGGAGTTGCGCCCGAGACTATCTCCTTCTGCCTGCAGCCGAAAAGCTCCCTCAGTCCCTTCCCGGGAACCTCCTTCGACATGAAAAGTCTCCCGTCGAAGAGGTTTATCGCTGGGTCGGAGATCACCCATCCTCCCGCCCTGACGTATTCCACCAGAAGCTCATTAAAGCCGTCGTAGAGGCAGATGGGAAACGGCAGGACCACGAGCTTGTATTCCCTCAATTTCTCCAAGGAAACGAACTCCTCGTGGTGGATGTCGACAGGTATGCTCGCCTCCCAGAAGATGCTGTACCAGCCGGTCATGCTGTCCATGGAGAGGTTCACGTTGTGGTTGGAGCACCAGTCGACCATATAGGAAAGGGGACTCATCACGATGGCGACCTCCGGCTTCGGGTACCTCGCCCTGAGGAAGAGGTCCTCGTTTTCTGAGATGGTCCTGCATATCTTTGATGCCACCAAGGCCGTGATCGTGGGCCTGCCGGCGTTGTCGCACAGGCCCAGGTTTCCACATTCATCTCCATGGCGCTCGTTGCGAAACTGCCAGTAGAGCAGGCCCTTCGCCCCGTGGGCGATGGGAACCCAGCTCCAGATGGCGAACTCCTCGGCCCGGGGCAGGGGTTCGATGTTCGTCCCCCCTCCTCCCCTTCCCCCCTTGAGTTCCGACTGCCAGAACTCCTTGCCCTGCGCCTGATTGCGAACGGCATCGGACTCCAAGGCCATGATCGTCGCCCCCTCGCCAGATCTGGGGAAGTGGCTGACCCCCCACTTGTCGACAGCCTGCGCTGTGCGCCAGTCGTCGTAGGCCTTGGTCACGAAATCGCAGCAGGTCATGGCCTCGTAGGTGTGGGCCACGACAGGCTGGCTGGCGATGGAGCGGATGACCTCGGTGCGCCACCTCACGACCTCGGCCACGTTCTCTATCAGGAACCTCCTCCAGTCTACCCACTGGGCGTAACCTCTCCTGTAACTTGGAGGCCTCACGTCCTCCCAGCAGCCGTGGGAGCGGGCCCAGGCGAAGTTGAGGGCATCCAAGGACCCGTACTTCCTCTTCAGCCAATCCAGAAACTTCGCCCTTGTGGCAGGGCAGTAGCAGTACATCCTGTCGCTGTACCTCTGGGGGTCGAGGATGGGCTCGTTCATGGGCTCCCAGTGGCTTATCTCCGGACGGTCCCTGAGGTGTTCGAGCACCCCCCTCATGAACCTCTCGGCTATCTCCCTCACCTCCTGGTTGTCGAAGCAGAGCCCGGGCCAGCCGCCGGTTGGGATGCTGGAGGCGGCGTTGGGCTCTACGGGAAGGCCTTCATGGTCGACGTATCTGCAGTGGGGGTACTTCCTCGCCGCCCACTCGGGAACGCCGTAAAGGTTGAAGAGCAGCACCGCCTTAAGGCCATGTCTCCCTATGGTATCTAAAAATCTATCCAGATAATCGAAGTTGATCCTTCCCTCCTCAGGCTCCAAGTATCCCCAGCAGATCCATGCCCGCATGGTGTTGAAGCCAAGTTCACGGGCAAGCTTCAGGTCCTCCTCCCAATCCTCGGGCTCGGGGGTCGCCCCACGAAGGTATTGGGCCCCGAACACGAACATATTCTCCTCCTTTCAGGATGGGATATTTGGGCGCATCCGGAGCGCCTCTTGATAGTACTGGCGATAGGACATCAACCGGACGCCCCTCTTTTTGGCATATTCGATCAGGTTGCGGATGATATCCATATCGGGGTCCTCCCTCAGGCTGGACCAGTCGTGGGAGGCGTAGCCCCATACCAGATCGTGCTCCACGATGTAGTCTACGTTGTCCCTCAACATCTTCAGGTAATCGTCCTTCTTCTCCCATCCGTATACCCCCCTCCATATGCAGTCCTGCCAACCCTGGACCGGGCATTCCAGGATGTCGGGGAAGCCCTGGGGTTCGTACCAGAAGGGCTGGACCTCGAAGGGTACGGGCTGGAAGTCCTTCTCGTTCCTTCCGTAGGTCCGGGTGAAGCGGATCCCGGCCTGATACAGGACCTCCAAAACGTCCGGCCTGTCCATGAGTCCCCTGTAGTAACAGTTGGGACCCGTGATCCCTATGCACTCCACACCGAGGTGCCTCCTTAGAAGTTCGCTCGTCCTTTCCACCTCCTCCCTTATCTGCTCCAAGCTTCCCCCCTTCACCACCCTGAAGCCCCTGACGCTGTCCTCGACTACCGTCTTGAGGGGGACGTGGGAGTAAGTGTGCTGTTCGAAGTCCATTACATCCCCCCACCCCTCCTTGACCCTCTGGAACTCCTCGATGTTGTTCTCCAGGGTCCGTCCGCAGATGAAGAGGGTGCAGGGCGCCTCGAGCTCCGAGTGGAGCTTTGGTGCCGTCCTGAGGAACTTCTTGGTGATATCCGAGCTCGGGTCCCGCACCTCCACGTCGTAGCCGATCAACAAGGTGGCCATCGCAAGCCTCCTTCCCCCGTCTTAGCATATGGGAAGCGGTATTACCTTCCTTCAAAGCAGTGCCCTGTGGTTCTCGACGACCTTCCTGAACGCCCCTATGAGCTGGTCCAAAAATTCCTCCTCCGGCTCGATGTAGAATGGGATATTGATGACCCTCCCGTTCAGGTCCTCGGCCACAGGGAAGTCCCCCTGTTTATATGGCTTAAAGGGTGGAAGGCCCATGAACTCCCCTCCTAAGGGGCCCCTCCCCCTTCCCCAGAGGTCGAACCCCTCCCTGAATATCTTCCTCAGGTGCTCCATGTAGGGGAATCCCACCCCCTTCACCGGCACCCCCTCGGCCTTGAGGGCCTCCACGAACCTCTCTGTGGGAAGGCCACCGAGCTCATCGGGCTTGTATATTATCCTCAGCCCACCGAAGAGGCTTATCCTCTTCGCCTTGGGGTACGACGCCTCGGGCTCCAGCCCCGGAAGCTCCCCGAGGGAGGAGAATATCCTCTCCCTCACCTCGTCGCTCTTCTTTATCCTGTATTCCAATGTCTCGAAGGAGACCTTGGCCAGGGCAAGGGCAAGGGGATGCGCCCTCCACTTGAGGCCCAGCACCTCGCTGTCAAAGCCCTCGTATTCGGGGAGGGTGAGTTCTTCTGTGACCCCCGCACGGTGGAGGTGGCAGTAGACAAGCTGCCTTTCGTAAAGCTCCCTGTCGTTCGTCATGACCATACCACCTTCCCCTCCCGCCACGGGCTTTCCTACGGGGTTGCTCCCCTGGAGGCTGGAGCAGGCTATGTGTCCCACGTTGCCTATCTTCCTCCCGTCCCATTCGGCCCCCAAGGCGTGCGCTGCGTCCTCGACTATCGGTATGCCGTACTTCTCGCTTATGTACATGAGGGCGTCCATGTCGCAGACGTTCCCGTTCATATGTATGGGGTTTATCGCCTTTGTGCGCTTGGTTATCCTCTTTTCCACGTCCTCGGGGTCCATAAGCAGAGTCTTCGGATCTATGTCGCAGAAAACGGGCCTTGCCCCCATGTGCAGGGCTCCGCAGTAAGAGCCTATGTATCCCGCAGTTGGAGTTATCACCTCGTCCCCGGGACCCACACCCACCGCATAATATGCGCTGGCGAGGGCGGTGGAGCCGTGGTCAACCGTGAGGCAGTACTTGCATCCCACGTAATCCCTTATCTCCTCCTCGAACTCCCTTGGAAGCCCTGTCCCGGAGCCGGACACGAACCCTTGGTCCAGGAGCTCGCAGACCAGTTCCTTCTCCCTCTCGACGGGCCTCCTCCACCTTTCAGGGTCCCTTATCCTTACAGCGGGCTCCCCTCCCAATATAGCGAGCTTTTCGGCCATGTCCACCTCCCTATTTTGTGTTGACAGTCTGGACAACCTGGATTCAAGCAGAAGGAACTACGGGGAAGACCGTCTCAGCTCGGCCTTTAGCCTTGATGTGTTAATTGGATAAGTGCCAAACTGATGCGCCGTCTCGATGTAAGTGACCACATTATCGTAACAATCGGTGCGGTAGATGCCACCACTGGTCGAGAGGACGAACCCTCCCCCTGGGGCTGCCGCAAGGATCACCTCGATGACCGCACGGCGGACGTCGTCCTGTGTACCTCGCTCGATAACCTCGTGTGGATTTATGCCTCCCCACAGACAGATGCGATGGCCCATCGCCCGTTTAAGGGCGGACATATCGTTGCCATCGCCCGGCTGTATGCCGTTCACCACATCTACACCTATCCTCAATAAGCTATCCAAATGGGGCATCAGCAATCCTTCGGTGAAATAAGAGAACTTAGCTCCAGCCTGGTGAGCCAACTTGGCCTTCTTCTCCAACCTGGGGGCAAAGAGCTTATCGTAAAGCTGAGGTGACCACATGGGTGCTGTCTCGTAACACCCCCTGGCATCTATGATGTCCACCCCCTCGTCGAGCACTATCTCCATGCATTTGAGATCTATGTTGTATATCATCTCCATTAGCTCTTCCCCGAAATCCGGATCGTCCTGCACAAGGTAATATAGGTTCGTACCACAAAGCCAGAACGCAAGGTCCCCACCAGGGCCGCCGTAGCCTTCGACCAAGATTCCCCTTCGGGCTGCAAACTCCTTCTTCCTTCGAGCATCCTCCCGAAATCGGGCGATGTCCTCCCCGTCCGGCTCACGAAGCAGGTAAGCGAGCTTCGGAAGGTCATCCCGACCCTTCACGGGAAATTCGATACCCCGGGAGATGTTGTGGTCAGAGGCTAAGGGGACACCGTCTTCGTAGGAACAGTCTTCGGTGCAGCGCATGACAGCCCTGAGAACCCCTTTGGGGGTCTCGTATTCCCTGCATGCGAGCCGGTATCTCGGATCGCTTCCCTCTTCGAACCAGTCCCTTATCCTGACATCCGGATGTATGCCCGGCTCGATCTTTATCGTAATCTTCTCGTCCACGCCCATACCCAGAAGCACGTCCACACGCTCGTATTCGTCCTTCCAGAGGTGGTTCAAGGGCGCCACCCCCCTGAAGAATATGGGAACCCTGTCCGGTTCCTGATGATCTATGGCGGCCAAGGTTCTCTCCCTGGAGGTCATCTCCCGCACCCTCATTTCACCCTACTGTCTTTTCGAAGGCCCTGTTCCTGCATGGAGGCCCCGGAACGAACCAGCACCTCCCCTCGGAGGGGCTGAACAGCATGCTGTCCAGAGTTGCGTGGCCTACACCGTGTTCGCATATGCTCCCCTTCACATCCTCCGGGAGGTGGGAGGCTAAGAAGCGTAGGAGGAGTTCGGGGGAAAGCTTACCCGAGTGCGCCACGAGGAGCTGGGCCAGCCTGGCCGCAGCAGGCTGGAAGGGTGGCAGGTCCTCCCACCCAAGCCCCGAGAGGACCTCATCGCTCTGGAAGCTTCCGCCCGACGTCGCTACGAAGGACCTCGGATACGTGAGGGCCTTGGTTTCAGGAGATGCCTCTATCTTGGCGAGTTTCCCCTCAGCTGAGGCCAAAGAGAATATGAACCAACCGGCGTTGGGGCAGGACATCACAAGCTCGACGGCATCCTCAAGCTTCTCCTCCTCCAGGACCTCGGCTATGATGGCATACGTTGGGACACCCTCCCTGGCCTCCCCTTTAAGCTCGGGCTTGGGATGATAAGCGCTCGTCCAGCAGAGCGCTATTCCGGCGGAGTTCATCCCGGCGCAGCTCCAGAGCCCCCCGAAGGCGTAGGTCAAGACCCTCAGGTCCCTTTCGGTCCTCTGTTTGAAAAGTAGCTTGAACTTGTTCATGGATGTCCGCCAGTCCCAGTTCTGTCCGAGGTAGACCCTCCCGGTGGATGTCTCCGTGGGCCCTGCGCCCACGACGCTACAATGTGGCTCCGGGACCCCATGGACGAACTCCTCGTGGGCCTGGACCATGGCCAGCTCCTCAGGAGAGAGTCCTGTCGCATCGGAGAAGCCCCTTACAAACTCCGCCGCCTTCGGGGTCCACCTCTGCATCGCCTCAAAGCACTTGCCCCCAAAACCTCTCATCTTCTCCCCGTCGCACCAGCGGTCGTAGAACTCCTTCTTCAGGAAGCGGGGCAACATATCCTTTATAGCCTCTCCGTACGCCGTTCCCCGTTCGTAAGGCGTGCCGCTCACCTCTACGATGCGATAGGGCACGGCTTCTGCGACCCTGTCCAGCATCATCCTTCCTTCACAAACGCCTCAAACGGCCCGCAGTTTCACGGCCACCTCTCGATCTCCCTGTAGAAGCCCCAGGCCTTGAGCCTCTTCAGATTCTCTGCCTTCTTACAACTGTGCAGCTTGTCGCCGTAATCGTGCATCTCCAGCGAAAGCAGGAAGCTTTCCAATTGCCTCCTCATCTCCTCCACCTTCTCCGGCATCTCGTCCACCAAGTTGCACCTCTCCCCCGGGTCCTCGGATAGGTCGTAGAGTTCGTCCCTACCGTCCGAAGCCCAGATGTACTTGTACCTCAAGGTCCGATAAGACTTCAGCCACCTGTTGAACATCCTGAAGTCGACGTCCGGATCCACCATCATCACCCTGTCGGACATGAGAAGGCTCTTTTGGTACTCCGTGAGGGCCCATTCCCTCACATGTTCTCCCCTGAGGGTGGGAAGAAGACTACGCCCTTGAAGCTGGCCTTCCAGCCTTTCGTCCCTTATTCCTAAGAGCTCGACTATGGTGGGGAATATGTCGAGGGTCTGGACCAGGGCATCCACCTTGATCCCTGGGGGGAAGATTTCGGGGTACCTGACGATCAAGGGCACGTGGATGAGCTCCTCATACACGCAGAGGTGGTGGCCCATAAGCTGGAACCTTCCCATGTAATCGTGTTCCCCCCTCATGTCCCCGTGGTCGGCAGTGACTATAAGGAGGGTTCGGTCCAATATATCCCGCTCCCTCATGTAGTCAAGGATGAGCCCGATCCTGTGGTCCAGGGTGGCTGTCTCCCCGTCGTAAAGCGACCTCAATATGGCCCAGTCCCTCTTGCTCATCCGCACCTTCCCTGCCCGCACCAAGTTCGGGTCCTGGTTGACCTTCCTTGCTTCTTCCTCCGTGACGTCCTCCAGGAGGAACTTGCTCCTGAAGGGCTCGGGGGGCCAACAGCGGAGGTGGGGCTCCATGAACTGGACGAACATGAAGAAGGGCTCCTTGCCGTCGTAGTTCCTCTCAAGCCAATCTATGACCATCCTGGCCCTGTGGAGGGAGCCCTTGTCGGGATTCTCGGGGTCCACCTTCTTGACTAAGCATATCTCCTTGAAGCCCTTACCGGTGATGGCCGCCCACTCGTTTCCGAAGAAGGCCACGGTCCTGTAGCTCTCAGAACTCAGGACCTCCGCCAAGGTGGCCGGCCTTCCCGGGAGGAAGTCGCACGACGCCCCTGCCCCGTGCGAGGATTGGTACATCCCTGTGAAGAGCGAGGCGTGGGAGGGCAGCGTCCAGACAGCAGGAGTGATGTTGTTCAGGAAAAGTGTGCCCTCCTCCGCTATCCTCTCCAAGTTCGGGGTAGTCTTCTTAGCGTAGCCGTAGCAGGAGAGGTTGTCCACCCTCTGGGTGTCCATGATGAAGATCATTATGTTCGGTTTCTTCCCCATCCCTTTTCCTCCTATCTGAGCTGGTCTATGTTTTCCACCACTTTCCGGAAAGCCTCAACGTACTGCTTCAAAAGCCCCTTGGGAGGCTCGTAGCGTTCCACGTGCGGGCAATTGTACGGACAGCCCTTTCCACAGAAGTTGTAGCCCCGATATAGGGGATGGAGATGATGCGGAACTTGTATCCGATTCGGTCGGGGCCCCACATTCCTGTCCACAATATAACAAATGGACCTCGGAGGGTCTTTAGCATATTTTAATTTCTTTTGCCTTATCTTACAACTTCCCTATACTCTTTCGGCGACATACCTTCCCTCTCCTTGAAGAGCCTGCTGAAATAGTGGATGCTCTCGTACCCTACCCTCTCGGAGATCTCGGAGATCGTAAGCTCCGTCCCCCTCAAAAGCTCTTTGGCCTTCGCCATCCTTATCCTGGTGAGGTACTCCATGAAGGTGAGGCCGGTCTCGGCCTTGAAGACCTCACAGAAGTAATTGGGACTCATACGGACGAGCCGGGCGATCGTCTCCAAGTCTATCCTTTTCCAATAGTTCCCCCTTACAAACTCTACAGCAGCTTCCACGGCCTGCCTCCACCTCTTCCTGTCCCGCCTCAGCAGGACCTTCCCGAAGTCGGGTGGCTCTTCCTCACCCGTAACGAACCTCACCTGTCTGGCAAAGGCGACGAACAATTGTAGCAGCTCGGCCCTGAGCACGATCTCGTGTTTGAACCCATGAAATGCGATCTCCTCCAGGACATGGCTCAGCATATCCCAAAATTCGTATGCCCTACTGAGATGTATCTTGGGCTTCTCGCTCTTTCCTTCCCTCCAAAGGTACATGGAAACCCATCCCGCCATCTCCTTGGGATATATGCCGAACCAGGCTATATCGAAGGGATCATCGCTGTCGGGCTTTATCCCGTGGAGTTCGTAGGGCTTGACGATGAAGAGGTCTCCTGGCCTTGCCTCGAACTTTTTCCCCTCTATGGCCACTACCCCTTTACCCCTTGCGATGTACGCCACCTCGCAGAAAGGATGGAAGCCCACCCCTATGAGTTCGTCCTCAACCGGGAACCTCGCAGCAGGGTCCCCTGGCGTGACGTAATGCGCCTCTACCTCCCCCCTTTCGAGCCCTTCAACTATTGAGATGGTTATCTCTTCTATCACATCGGGCTTCCTCAGTTCCACGACCTCGGGCTTGCCAAGGACCATCTCCAGCCACCTCCCTTCTTACTGAGCGGGGGACATCCCCCACGAGCTCTCTATCCGGTTCCGAACTCCCCCCTCCTCCTTCGCAGCTTCACAATCGGCCTGCACTTCTATAGGGGCAATCTCACGGGCATGCCCGTCTCGGCCGACCTATAGGCGGCCACCACCAACTCCAGGTCCGCCCTGGCTTCCCTCGGACCTGTTATGGGCTCCTTGTCCTCAAGGATACACTCCACGAAGTGGCGACATTCAGCTTCAAAACCGCTTACCTTGGGGAGGTCCACCTTCACGGGTTCCTCGTACGCCTCGGGCAATCTGGACGATCTGATGTACAGTCCGCCATCGTCGCCCAATTGTTCCCAGAGGCTTCCGTCTGTGCCGTAGACGGTAAAATATGCATGCGGTCCAGGGGTGGAAATCCCCCAGCTCGTGATCAGATTGCCCACCACACCGTTCCTGAACCGGACCACGGTCACGGACGTATCCTCGCCCTCCATCTCCTTCAGCACGAGACGGGTCGTCTGCGAAAAGACGATTTCGACGTCCGCACCCCCTAAGGAACGAAGGGCGTTCACCGCATGGATGCCCGAATCTATGAGGTTCCCACCTCCCGTCCTTTCCTTGCTCAGCCGCCAGCCGGTTATCCTCACGAAACCGAGTTGATACACGCACACGAGGAACACCTCTCCCAAAAGGCCCTCACCGATGAACTCCCGTGCCTTTACGATGCTGGGCGCGAACCTCTGCCATTCGGCCACCATGAGCTTTACCCCAGCTCTCTCAGCCGCCTCTATCATCTCGTCGGCCTCTGCCAGGTTGCGAGCGATGGGCTTCTCCACCATGATGTGCTTCCCCGCCTCCGCTGCCTTCACAGCTACGTCTTTGTGCATATCGTGGGGAAGGGAGATATCCACGGCGTCTATCTTCGGGGATTCCAAAACCTCGTCTATGGTCCCGAAGGTCCCCTTCACCTCAAGCTCAGCTTTGGCACGTTCTACCTTAGCTCGGTCTGCGTCGCAGACGTAGAGGTCCACGTCCTCCATCTTGCTGTAGCTCTCTGCGTGCGCATATCCTATCCCTAAACCCACCACGCAGATCCCTAATTTCCCCTTTCCCATGGCCTTGATCCCTCCTTCCTTCGGAGCTCCTTGAGGCTTATTTAAGCCGAAAGCAGCCTTTCTGTGGTCCGCTTCGCCTTAAAGCTTGGACCACCTTGGTCCGGTCTATCGTGCTCTCCCCTGGCACGAGATGTTCGTCCTCGTCCCGGTGATTGTGCACGCAGAAAAGGCGCTCTTTTGCCTCCCTTATAGCCCGTCCCCCTGTCCTCCAGCAATGGCCCACATCCACCTTAAGGTGCGC
>Ga0190363_1002663_pt1 | contig 10084 bp, 8 predicted proteins | sample 48721867_MG_FD_161272 | JGI IMG/M metagenome (GOLD analysis project Ga0190363, IMG submission 161272) | Hydrothermal vent microbial mat bacterial communities from Southern Trench, Guaymas Basin, Mexico - 4872-18-6-7_MG | ecosystem: Environmental > Aquatic > Marine > Hydrothermal vents > Microbial...
GCAGGCAAAAAATTTCTTTCCTACATCAATAATATAAAATAATATGCGAATAATCAAAGTTCTCCCATCATTTGAGAGCTCTTGGGAAACTTTCCATAAAAGATAAAGAAAAATTAAAGAAGTCTTTATATCAGTTGAATAATCTTCTTACAACCGGAATTCTGCCAAAAGGATTAGGTCTTAAGAAATTGACCGATGATTTATATGAATTGAGAGTTGATATACGTTTAAGAGTAATACTTAAAATGGGAAAAGATACAGTATTTTTAGCTCTGGCAGGTTCACATAATGATATTAAACAATACTTAAAAAAGTTTAAATAAAAAAGATAAATCTGTAAATAATCTCTTTCCCCTAATCAATTTTATTTTTTTATCTCTTATTTCTCAAAATCCAGCAATTTTGAAAGGGAAATATTAAAGGCTTTGGCAAGTTTTTCTAAGGTGACAATTTTATATTAAATTTTCCATCTAAAGGTAGAATCGCTCTGGCTGAAAACATTTTATTATAGTAATTATTTTTAACCCAACATTTGCACCAGAGTTTTGAAAAACTTTGCAACTTATTCAAAATGTTACAGTTATAGAGTAAAGTTTTATACCAAAAAGATACAAAGGCAAATCACCCAGCCCCGCCCTTTCTGCTACGAAGAAAATCTACGATGTAGAAAGGGCGGGGATGTGGTTTTGCCTTCGGCAACCCTTTATCTCTCATAAGAAGAAATTCATTCATAGAAATAAAGGGCTGGGTCCTTCGGGCAAATTTTTCTAATGAAAAATTTGGATTTAATATTTTGTTATTTTGACAACAGCAGGCTTAAAGAATATTGACAAAAAAGTCTGTGAGTTGTAGATTGTGTGATACAAAAAGATTGCCTTGCATTTGAAAGGAGTTTGGATGTAAAAACCAATAAAATGCTAATTTTTACAAAACGCAAACGAAAGAAAGAGAGTGGTTATTACGAAACTTTTAGCAGAACAGGAGAAGTAAAACCTTCGCAAGAAAAGCGAAGGTTTTTGTATTTTTAGAAAGATATGCGTATAGAAGTAAAGATAACTACACAAAATCAAGCAATAGTACTTCCATCGAGCCATAATCATATATTGCAAGGATTTATCTATTCATTGATGGAAGCATCGTTACGCAGAAAAATTCATGAACAAGGTTTTCAGTATGAAAAGAGAAGATTTCGTCTTTTTACTTTCTCACGGCTTTATGGAAAATTTAGGAATATAGATAATCAGTTTCATTTTACTCCGCCTGTAAAACTTATAATTTCCTCCTCTCAAAAAGAAATACTGCAAAGTATAGCCGAAAATCTCGTTAAAACAGATAAGTTTTATATAGGCAAAAACGAGGTCTTTATAGAAAGTATAAATGTTTTACCACAGCCACAGTTTAGAGATAAACTTATAATTAAGATGCTCTCACCTGTAACCTGTTATAGCACATTGAAGAAAGCCGACGGAAGAAAAAAAACTTATTACTACTCTCCTTTTGAGCAAGAATTTCCATTATTTATAAAAGAAAACCTTCGTAAGAAATTTAAACTTATATATGGTAGCGATAATTGTTTCGAGTTTAACATTTCTCCTTATCGGGTTTCTGCAAGGGATGAGAAAATAATCATTTACAACCGTAACAATAAAGATAAAGGCACGGTGATAAAAGGATGGATGGGTCTTTATGAAATTTCAGGTTCAAAGAAGGCATTGGAACTTGCGTATGACGTTGGCTTGGGAGCAAAAAATTCACAAGGATTTGGGTGCTGGGAAGCAATAAATAATAACTGATATATAAATGCACTACCTAAAAAACATAGAAATAACAGGGCAGTTTAAAAAAGCATTTAATTTGATGGAGAAAACGAATAATCATGTATTTGTTACTGGTAAAGCCGGCACAGGAAAGTCTACCCTTCTTGAGTATTTTCGTTCCCGGAGTAAGAAAAAAATAGTGGTCCTGGCGCCTACAGGAGTGGCTGCTTTGAATGTGCGAGGGCAAACTATTCATTCTTTCTTCCGCTTTAAACCAGACGTTACTATAGAAAAGATAAAAAAGAGAAAGGTAAGAGATACATCTATTTTTAAAAAGTTAGATAGCATAGTTATAGATGAAATATCTATGGTAAGGGCGGATCTTCTTGATTGTATTGATTATGCTTTAAAAAAATATCGCAACTCTTATTCTAAACCTTTTGGTGGGGTGCAGATGATATTTATTGGCGATTTGTATCAACTTCCACCGGTAGTAACACGTTCTGAAAAAAATTTGTTTAATGGGTATTATAAAGGGGCGTATTTCTTTAATGCAAATGTATTTCAGGAGTTTCAAATGGAGGTTGTAGAACTGGAGAAGATTTATCGCCAGAAAGATAAAAAGTTTATTTCGATTCTTAATTCTATACGGAACAATACAGTTAGTGATAAAGAGATAGAAATATTAAACAGGTGTGTAGGACGAAAATTCTCTAAAGATAAAAAAATTCCTGTTATAACACTTACGACCATCAATAAAAAAGCAAAAGAAATTAACGATTATCACCTTTTGCAATTAAAATCAAAAATCCATATTTATAAAGCACGGATAAAAGGCGAGTTTGAAAAACAATCTTACCCTGCTGATGAGGTATTACGTATTGCCAAAGGGGCGCAGGTTATGCTTCTTAATAACGACTCATCAGGAAGATGGATAAACGGGACACTGGGGGAAGTTATTGAGATAGAAAATAAAAAAGATAAACCCGATACCATCATCGTCCGATTGGAAGAAGGCAATATCGTGGAAGTAATCCCTTATGAATGGGAGCTGTTCCATTTTGTATATAATGAAGCAATTGATGCGATAGAAACAAAAACTGTAGGCAAATTTATTCAATACCCTTTAAAACTTGCCTGGGCAGTTACCATACATAAAAGTCAGGGTAAAACATTTCAACGGGTAGTTATTGATTTCTCAAGAGGAACTTTTGCTCCCGGACAGGCTTATGTTGCCTTGAGTAGATGCGTTTCTCTGGATGGTATAAGTTTAACCCGCCCATTTAAGAAAGGATACGTGTTTACTGACCCCGAGATTGTAAATTTTCTTACCCGTTACCAGTATAATCTTTCCGAAAGGGATATGCCTATGGATGAAAAGATATTACGTATTCAAAGGGCTATTAGAGAGAAAAAAGATGTGGAAATTCTTTATCTTAAGCCCAACGGTGACAAAACTAGAAGAATAATAAAGCCGTATGATGTAGGGGAAATGATGTATGCCGATAAACCATTTATTGGAATTAAGGCATATTGTGACCTGCGCAAGGCCGAACGTATATTTCGGCTTGATAGGATTCTTGAGATAGAAAATGTGGGATGAATCTTCTTTATTATATCAAGAGAGGTGATAAAATATGAAGTGGTTTATGGAAAAAGCAGTAGAGATTGCCAGAACTTTTTTAAAAGAAGAAAAAATTATTATTCTTGAAGCACCGCCAGAAGCAGGACACATCTGAGGCTTACAGGTAGTATACGATACCGGGTTAGACTCAAAAAAATTATAAGGAGTGGGATATATGGGATAGAGGAGAATAGTAAAAGAGTATGCTTTCTCTGATAAATTTCCCTAAAGGAAAAAATTATTGCCAAAAAATTTTCCTGAGGTATAATTTTTAAGAGATGTTGAAACGGTATTTAGAACCTTATATTAAAAAAGATTTAGAAGAGCGGATGGTTTTTATAGGAGGAGCACGTCAGGTTGGTAAGACCACTTTATCTCAGCAGATTGGCAATCTTTATTATCCTGATAATTTCTGTTACTTTAACTGGGACTGGCGTGTAGATAGAAAAGCAATTATTAATGAAGAATTTCCTGCAGATAAGAAACTTTTTATTTTTGATGAAATTCACAAGTATCGCCGATGGAAAAATTTTCTCAAAGGATTTTATGATAAGAATAAGAAAAAGATTAAAATATTAGTTACAGGAAGTAGTAGGTTAGATATTTATCGTCGAGGTGGCGATTCTCTTTTAGGCAGGTATCGATTTTTGAGATTACATCCTTTGAGTTTAAGAGAAATTGTTGGGTTTTTGAAATCAGATATAAAACCTTTTACTCCTCTTTCTTTCCCTAAGAAAATAGATGATAAAATCCAGAAAGTTTTTAACAGATTATTAAAATTTGGAGGCTTTCCTGAGGTCTATCTTAAGAATGACGAGGTTTTTTTAAGAAGATGGCATAACGAACGCATAGAACGAATTATTAGAGAAGATATAAGGGAGATAGAAACAATAAGGGATATATCTATGCTTGAAGTTTTGGTTGAATTGCTTCCTGAGCGAGTAGGTTCAATATTATCTTTAAATTCTTTAAGAGAAGAATTAGAAGTTTCTTTTAAAAGTGTAAAGTTATGGATGGATATTTTAGAAAGGTTTTATTACCATTTTCGTCTTTATCCATATCAGACAAAAAAAATAAAAGCATTAAAAAAAGAACCAAAATTATATTTCTGGGATTGGTCAGAAATACAGAAAGAGTCTGCCAGATTTGAAAATATGATTGCATCGCACCTGTTAAAATTTGTTCATTTTCTATATGATGTATATGGCTGGAGGGCAGAATTATTTTATTTAAGAGATGTAGAGAAAAGAGAAGTTGATTTTTTAGTAGTAATAGACAGAAAAGTTTGGTTTGCTGTGGAGGTAAAATTATCTTCTTCTGATTTATCTAAAAATCTTAAATATTTTGCTCAAAAACTAAAAATTCCATTTCTTTATCAAGTGGTAAAAGAAGAAGGTATAGATTTTTTAAGACAAAACACACGGATAATTTCAGCAGGTAAATTTTTGATGGGATTGGTGTGAAAGAAATTTTTAAAAAAGTGAAAAACTTCCTTAGTATAAGAAAATAGGAGGAGAGTTTTTTTAGGAGAGGTTTGGAGTGGAATTGGAAGAATTGAGGAGAGGAGATGATTGAAGGGATAAGGGAGATAGGGGAGAAAATTTTAAGTAAAGAGCCAGATAAATTTTTGGAAAGTTTAAGTCAGGATGTAAATCCTGAAAAGCAAGGAAGAAAACAATATTTACAAGGAAGAAAACAATATTTAGTTATTATAGAGTTTGATACCGAGAAGGAAACAATAAGTTTTGATTTTGAAGAAATAAAAGAAGACACTTCCAGAAAATATTTATGGTTAGGGAATGCGTCTGCTTCTAACGACACACAGGATAGATTTACTACAGATAATTTAGAGTATTTAGTATCTCAAACATTACCTAATTTTGTAAGAGTAAACTCTAAGGGTGAGGTGGCAGCACAATTTAAGATTCTAAGGGAAAGAAAAATTTATTATGATTTGTCCCCTCAAAGGAGACAGGAAGAAAGATACCGTTATGTATGGAATATTGAAAAATTAGGAGTTACCTCAAAGACTATGTCACAAATTATTGAGGGAGAGAAAGGGAAAGCGAAAGGAATTGTAAAGAGTGTTGCTAAGGAAATCTTGGAATATTTAAAAAAAGAAAAAAATCTTAATAAAAAAGATATTGCGCTTTTTACCTTGAAGATTGATGGAAAGCTTCTGGTTGGCTCTTTAGAATATAGAGAATATTTAATTGGCACTCTTATCAACGAGTTATTTTCTGAGAAAAATGTTGGAATATGTTACCTGTGTCAAGAGAAGAAAAATATTACTGAAAATATGACAAAGCTAAAATTTAAGTATTATATTACTGATAAAATTGGTTTTTCTTCTGGTCTACAAAAGAAAAAATTCATAAACAACTTTTCTCTTTGTGAATCATGTTACAAATCTCTTTTAGTAGGAGAGTCTTTCGTAAGAAACAATCTAAGTAGCTATTTGGCTGGTACGAATCTTTATATTATTCCAAAGTTTATTTTTGATTTTTCCTTATCTACGAAGAAATTAAAGGAATGGACAGAATATATAAAAATGTCTTTTAATTCGGTTGCAAATTTTGAGGGTTTAGAGAGGTTTCAAAGTAAGTTAGAGGAATATAGTGAATTTGAAGAAGAGAGAAATAGTTTTATTCTGAATTTTCTTTTTTATAAAAAAATGCAAAGTGAGTTTAGAGTTTTAAAGTTAATAAAAGATATCCCTCCCAGCAGACTGGATGTTTTAAGAGGAATAGCAGGAGAAGTTTTTAAAATAGCGGAGAATTTATTTGGAGAGAATAAAAGATGGTTTCTAACTTTAGGGGAGATGTATTGTCTTTTTCCTGTAAGGATAAGTAGAAGAAATGTTGTTGATTATAAAAAAATTTTAGATTTCTACGATTCTTTATTTTCAGCAAGATCTATATCGTATAGATTTTTGATTGAGCAGTTTATAGAACTTGCTCAAGTATATAGGTTTAAAAAAACCAAAACTTATAATGTTACAGAAAGAATTGAGAAAGCCGAAGATTTATCAGAAAAAGAATGGGATAAAAGACTAATTTACGCAATTTTAGAAGCGAATTTGCTCTTACTTTATTTAAGGAGATTAGATCTTTTACAAAGAGGAGGTGGAATTGTGGATGTAGAGAAGTTAAATTTAAAAACGGAAATGAAAAAGTATATAGAGGAAATGGGATATTCTGAACAGAAGAGCGTTCTTTTTCTTCTCGGTTATCTTATAGGTGAAGTAGGTAATGCCCAATATACTTCACAGAATCCCACAAAACCTATTTTGAATAAGATTACTTATCAGGGAGTAACTAAGGAGAAACTAAAACAGCTTACTAATGAAATATTTGAGAAATTAAAACAATATAAACTGCTTGTATTTAATGAGTGTATTTTTGCTGAATACAAAAGGCTTTTAGATGCTAATATAGATAATTGGCAGCTTTCTCCTCAGGAGAATGTTTTTTATATTCTTTCCGGATATGCTTATAATGTGATGAAGAAAAGTAAAGAAAATAAAGATCAGAAAGAAGATAGAAATGAGGAGGTGAATGATGGCTGAGGTGAAGATCAAAAATTCAGATATTCTTTTTATTTATGATGCCAAGTTATGTAATCCTAATGGTGACCCTGATGATGAGAATAAACCACGTATGGATTATGATACTCACAGGAATTTAGTAAGTGATGTGAGATTGAAGAGATATATAAGGGATTATTTGTTAAATCAAGGAGAAGATATTTTTGTTTATGAATCTGAAAACAAGAAAATGACTGCTACAGAAAGTATAGTAGAATTATTTAAAAAATATGATAGAAACCTTCCAGGTACTGAAAAAAAACCTAAATTAAAAAAAGAAGATGCCGAATGGATTCTTTCTAAACTGATAGATGTAAGATTATTTGGGGCTATTATTCCTGATACAACAATTGAAATGGGAAAAAAGGCAGAAAAGAATGCTATCTTTATAGGTCCTGTACAGTTTAATTGGGGTTATTCTTTAAATAAAGTTTCTTTAGTTGAATCTTCATCTATTACATCTCACTTTAGAACAGGAGAAGAAAAAGGAGCAGGTGCGATAGGTAAAGACTGGCGCCTTTATTATTCCTTAATTGCTTTTCACGGCATAATCAGTGGGAAACGAGCAGAAAAAACTATGTTAAAAGAGAAAGATATAAAAATATTGGATAATGCATTATTGAAAGCTATTCCATTGGAGGCAACTACACGAAGCAAAATTGGACAGGCTCCCCGACTTTTGTTAAGAATTGAATATGTTAATAATATAATTTTTCTTGGTGATTTGAGAAGATATGTAAAAGTAGAACCTGAGGAGAATTTAAGAGATATAAGTGAATTAAGGCTAAAGGTAGATAATTTGGTAGAGCTAATTAAAAATAACACGAATAAAATTGATAAAATATATCTGTGGCAGGACAGAGATCTAAAGTTAAAGGAAGAAAAGACTTTTAAAGAACTTCTTGAAGAAAATAATAATTTGAAAGAAAAAATTGTAGATTTGCCTCATTCCGAAAATTAGATAATATGATGCAGGAAATAGAAAGACTTCTTATTTTTGATATAAAAGGGCCTGTAGCTCATTTTCGCAAATTCTATACTAACTCATCTTCTCTTTCTTACTCTTTCCCCTCAAGAACTACAATCACTGGTTTAATAGCCGGAATTTTGGGAAGAGAAAAGGATAAGTACTATGATGAGTTTAGTAGTGATAGGTGTAAAATAGCAGTATCAATAAGAACACCGGTAAGAAAAATTATGCAGACGATAAATTATGTACGAACAAAGTCATTGGGAGAGTTAAACTTAAGTGCAGGTCATACGCAAGTGCCATTAGAAATAGTTTTGCCATTTGAATCTAATGAGCTTAAATATCGTATATATTTCTATCATAAGGATAATACTTTTGATGAGCTTAAAGAAGTTTTAGAGAAAGAGAAATTTGTTTATCCTCCTTATCTAGGTATCAGTGAATTTATCGCTGATGTAAAATTTGTTGATTTTATAAAAGGAGAGCAGATTTTTGTTTCTACAAATTTGGAGTCCTCTGTAGAGATAGTAACAGTGGTAAATATAGAGCATATTCAAAAAGGAAGCCTTGTTTTTAAAGAAAGTTCGGGGGAAGTTTTACAATATATAAAAGAACGAATGCCGCTTGAATTTGATTCGGAAAGAAAACTTAAAAAAGGAGCAAGTTTTATTTATGAGAAAAATCAGGGTAGAATTAAGTTAAAAATTAAAAGTTATTATACTATAAATTATAGAGACTCTGATGATAAGATGTTAAAAGAAAATATTGTTTTTATGGAAGCCTAAATGTGCTTTTATTCTCATATAGACAAAGACAACAATTTTAAGAAAGAATTAAAAGAACATCTAAAAAATGTAGGAGAAGAGGCAAAAGAGATAATAAAAAAACTTCCTATAGAAAATAAAGATTTTCTTTCCGAGATAGCTTATCTTATAGGAATTTCACATGATTTTGGGAAATATACTTCTTTTTTTCAAAAGTATTTAATTGACAAGAAAGAAAGAAAGTTATCTCAACATTCGTTTATTTCTGCTTTGTTTACTGCTTGGCAGGTTCAGAGATATATAGAGAGATTTAATTCTCTCCAAGAGGTTTATTCTTACCTCCCTCTTATCGGATATTTTGTGGTGCTTCATCATCACGGAGATTTAGGTTCAATAGAAAAAGATACTCCTTCTAGGAAGCAATTAGAAAAGACATTTTTTTATCCTGATTGGGAAGAAAGGTTTAAGATAGTATCTCGGCAGGTCAATGATTTAAAAAAGGGAGAGAGATTAGGTAGCATAGAGGAGGAGTATAAAGAGATAGTTGATATAAAAATTGGTGATTTTCTGAATTCATGGCAAGAAGTATTGAAAAATTTAAAGAGTATAAGAGATAAATTTGAAAATTTAGAGTCCTCTGAGAAAAAAATTAATATTTTTTTAATTACATTACTTTTATATTCTGTGCTTATTGATTTAGATAAAAGAGATGCAGGTGGAGTTTCTACTATAGAAAGAAAAACTTTAGATTCAGATTTGGTTGATAAATATAAAGAAAAAAAATATAATTTTTCCTTTCAAAGACTTATAGATGTAATTCGTAATCAGATATACGATGAAGTTGTAAAAAAGATTAAAGAGATTTCTTTAAACAATCATTTATTTACTATCACTGCTCCTACTGGTTGTGGAAAGACTCTTACTGCGTTTTCAGCTGCATTAAAATTAAGAGAAAGAATAGAGAAAGAGAAGGATTATACTCCAAGGATTATTTATTCTTTGCCTTTCATTACTATTATAGAGCAGAATTATGAGGTAATTCATAGTGTTCTTTCTTCTGAAGTTGAAGATTTTGGGGAAAATGAGAGTGTATATCTTTTAAAGCATCATCATTTATCTGATTTGAAATATAAAACTGCTGAGGAAAATAAACCTTTGGATGAGGCTCTGCTTTTAATTGAATCTTGGCAATCTGAGATAATAATTACTACTTTTGTTCAACTTCTTCATACGATGATTGGATTTAAGAATAGTTTTTTAAAAAAATATCATAATATCGTAGGGAGTATTATTCTCCTTGATGAGGTACAGAATATCCCTATAGAGTATTGGGACTTAACTGAAAAGGTAATAAAAGTTTTTTCAAGATATTTGGGGTGTTAT